>Ga0187827_10000174_pt1 | contig 98750 bp, 90 predicted proteins | sample ETNtaG_39_FD_167969 | JGI IMG/M metagenome (GOLD analysis project Ga0187827, IMG submission 167969) | Marine microbial and viral communities from oxygen minimum zone, Eastern Pacific Ocean - ETNP2014_SV_150_PacBio MetaG (Illumina Assembly) | ecosystem: Environmental > Aquatic > Marine > Hypoxic... | reverse complement strand
AAAGGTTACTATAGGGTTACTAAATTAAATCCTTAAATTCCCATCCCCATAAGTCATTGAAAAATGGTACCCCCGACAGGGCTCGAACCTGTGACCTCCGGATTAGGAATCCGGCGCTCTATCCTGCTGAGCTACGGGGGCCAATATAAACACAATGATTTAAAACCAGGGTTTTTATTATACCCTAACCAAACACGTGTGCTTTCAACAAACCAACTTTCTGGTCTCGTTAAAGTCAGGAGTATCATGGATTAGAAGTGGTAGAACTACAACTGATAAGAAAATTTAATTAAACGAGTTATTGAGTATATATTTATTGCGCTACAGGTAAGTTTTGCAGCGTGTGGTAGTGTGTTAAGAGGGTTGTAATAATTTTTTTCTAGCGTTAATCCAAAGCGTGTATGATTAATCGCAGGGGTAAGGAAGCTGATTTAATACAGATCCCAATAAAATGCCTGGTATTACCTACTTTAAAATGGACTTAACAATAAATGCTAATTGACCTTTTTGTGGATGACAGTTCTACCAATAAAGACCAACCGCAAGCCGAAAAACCTGAGAAAACAGGTTTGTTCAAAAAGTTGTTTAGCGGACTTAAAAAAACAAGGCAGAACCTTAACAACGGTTTTAATAGATTAGTTGGTGCTCATGCTAAGCTTGACGATAGTTTCATGGACGAGCTTGAGGAGGTTTTATTATCTGCTGATGTTGGGCTCGATTTAACCACAAGAATCATCGAAAATCTTCGTGCAGATGTAAAAGCAAACCTTCTTAAAACAGTTCCAGAAGTTATTGAGTTTATAAAAAAGGAACTAGAAAAAATAGTTACATTTGACGAAGAAGAAAAGCAACCCTCAACTAAAAACTCAAAACCGTTAGTTGTCCTGGTGATTGGCGTTAATGGTGCAGGTAAAACCACAACCATTGGCAAACTCTCCTTTAAGTTAAAGAAACGTGGAAAGTCGGTACTGTTAGCTGCAGGCGATACTTTCAGGGCAGCGGCCGCGGATCAGCTAGAGACTTGGGCAGAACGTTCCGAGGCAGATTTTATTCGTAGCAACAGTGGATCGGATCCATCAGCTGTGGTATTCGATGCCGTCAAACTAACTGTTTCGCGTGGCCACGATGTAATGATAGCTGACACTGCGGGAAGACTTCACAGCAAGGTGAACCTGATGGAGGAGCTTAAAAAGATTAAGCGGATAATGTCTCGCGAGTTACCAGGAGCCCCGCACGAGACTCTTTTGGTTCTGGACTCGACTACCGGGCAAAATGCTGTCAGCCAAGCTAAAATTTTTAATGAGTCTATTGGTGTTACTGGTATCGTCTTGACTAAACTGGATGGCACTGCCAAGGGAGGGGTTGTAATCAACATAGTAGACACTCTTAAACTTCCCGTGCAATTTATTGGTATAGGCGAAAAAATAGATGATCTACGCCCTTTTAATCCAAAAGAATTTGTAGCAGCTATATTCGAAGGAACTACGTTGACAGAAACGAAGGAAAGTGAATAGCTATTGCACTGAACCTTTGAGGTCCTGTTCTATTATCAACATACGGCGTTTCTGCTCCACACCACCAGGACCACTGAAGTTGCCGAGTGATCCATCACACTTAACCACCCGATGACACGGGATGATTAGCGGTATTGGGTTTTTTGCCATGGCTGAACCTACTGCCCTCGCTGCCCCGGGTGCACCTGATAAGCTGGCAAGTTCACCGTAACTTACAGTTTTACCACGTTCAACTTTTCGTAGGTTTTCATATACACTCGTGTAAAATCCGCTCATAGTTCCAAGGGAAACTGCTTCATCAAAAACAACTGCCCTTCCCTCAAAATATCGAACAACTTTTTTTTCAAATCTTCCACAAGTTTTAAGCTCAAACAAAGGTGACCAATGTTTCATCTGAGTTAACAGTTCTTTTTTATTAAACCCGGGCAACCAGAACCTGGCCAAATAATCATTGTTAAACGCAGCACCAGCTAAACCCATAGAAGTTTTAAAAATACAGCATGTTTGATTCATTGTTACAAATATACACTTATGTATTTATTTGTCGGCAATTGCTTGTTTTTCCGAAAGGCTCAATAGAGGACTAGGAAACTGGTATTTGTGAAAGAAACTCCCTGTTTGATTCTGTGGATCCCATTTTTTCTAGCATGATCTTGTATTTTTCGTAGTCCCTGTCATTAGCCATGGCCCTAACCAATGTCCAAATCCGTTTGAGATCATCCCTTTCTTGTAGTTTCTCTTCTTTGCGAGTTCCGCTTTGTTTTAGATTAACCGCTGGAAACACTTTTTCATTTGCAAGAGTTCGATCAAGAACTAGTTCAGTATTGCCAGTTCCTTTAAATTCCTGAAAAATTACCTCATCCATCCTGCTTCCAGTATCAACGAGGCAGGTAGCAATTATTGTAAGACTACCACCATCTTCAATATTTCTTGCGGCACCAAAAAACTTTCTAGGAAATTGCAAGGCATTTGCAGACACCCCCCCAGACAAAGTTTTGCCTTTACTTTCACTTGCCTTGTTAAAAGCTCTGCCTAGCCTTGTAAGTGAATCAACTATCAATGCCACATCATGTCCTGCTTCAACAAGTCGCATTACACGTTCTAGGAGTAGCTCTGACATCCTAATCTGATCCTTCAAAGGAGCATCAAAGCTGGTAGCTACAACTTCTCCTTCAACCTGACGTCTAAACTGTGTTACCTCTTCAGGCCTCTCATCAATTAGAAAGACAAATAGCTTAAGGCCAGGATGATTTTGTTTGAGGCCTTTTGCCATATCTTCAATAAAAATAGTTTTCCCCGCTCTTGGAGGTGACACTATAAGCGCCCGCTGTCCCATACCTATGGGGGTAAAAAGGTCTACTACTCTCGTAGTTAATGGGGATGATCCCGTCTCCATTTGCAGCTTTTCTTCCGGGTCTATGACCGTCAAACTGGAAAAAGGGTTAAGGTTTTTTGCTTCCTCTGGAGCCAACCCGTCTATAGAGTCTATTTTATCGAGAAAGTAACTGTCCTTCTTTCCTCCCTTTTTGTTCCCCTGACCTGCAATGTACATCCCTGATTTTAGATTAAACTTTTTTATTACTGACTGACCCACAAAAATGTCGTCTGATGTGATGGCATATCCACTTTTCATGGAGCGGAGAAATCCAAACCCTTTTGGAATAATCTCTAACACCCCTTCGACGGATAATTTCTTGCTCATTTTTTTCCCAGTTATTGTGATTTAGTATTTAGCTTTAGCTCAGTGTGAACTTTTTTATGTCATTTTCGGAAGCGTCTAGTCTCTTAATGGTTTTGGTTCTCCTAACGCCAGTGCCACTTGTACAGAAATTCGCACTAGGGGAATCATAATAATTTATAGTAGCTTCTTGGAATAAACTTCCTTGAAACAGCTATACAGTTGTGTATCTACGCCAAGGGGCCCAAAATCAGAGAAAGTTTCAGTGATAGTAAAGTTGCCCCTATGTTCTCTGAAAGTTCACACAATCTAGAAGGGAGTGTGATAGAACTGGGCATTAGTGTACACCAAATTGATTATGTCTGATAACATTTTTTTTCACAATTTTCATTGATTTTACCTACTGGCACAATTCTAAGTAAAAAGGTAATCTGTTGGCCGTACTATTTTTGTTTTGTCAGATAATTACCATCTGTTAAAGATTAAATTGCTAACAAGAAAGAATAAATATTAGTTCCTCATGGTAGATAATTAAAAGGTAACCTACCTTAAATAGAGCAGGATAATGAAGATAAAATCTATTTGTGTGTATTGCGCCTCAAACAGGCAATCTCCTGAAAAGTGGCTTTCCATTGCAAAGCAAGTGGGGGAAGAACTGGCAAAGCGGAATATCATGTTGGTTTATGGAGGTGGATCTATAGGGCTAATGGGTGAAATTGCAGATACCGTTATCGACTTAGGTGGAACAGTCACCGGTGTAATCACAGAAATGCTGAACACTGCAGAAGTCGGCCATAAAGGGTTAGACAAGCTCATATCCACAGTGGACATGCATGAACGCAAGAAAACCATGTTTGAATTATCAGATGCATTTATTGCTCTTCCTGGTGGGTTTGGAACAATGGAGGAAATTCTTGAGATCATTACATGGAAACATCTGGGCATTCATATAAAGCCAGTGATTATTGTGAACGAAGATGGATATTATAATGGTCTTTTTTCCCAGTTAAACAGATGCGCCAAAGAAGGGCTTATGCATGATGGGTTGGATAATCTTTTCAAAGCAGTTATAACCATCAGTGAAGCATTTGAGTTGATAGACAACCTCAATAGTCAGTCAACCGAATTTGATAGCTAAGCGTGTCAATAACTGTCCACTGTCAACCGCAAACTCTTGAGTTAGCAAATCAAGCCTCAGCATGTCTTGCTAAAAAACGTTTCTTCTCGCGACTATCAGGCCATATGGCAAGTATCGAGCCAAACCCCATAATATACCCCCCTACCCAAACCCAAAAAACCAACGGGTTGATGTGGACCTTAAACGTAGCGGATTCATCTTCGTTTAGTGATGCAAATATCACATATAGGTCTTCCTTTGGTGTGGTATATATGGCCACTTCAGATGTAGGCTGAGGCGCTAATCTGCCCCGTATATCTTTTGAGAAGTGTATGTTTCGCTCCGGTTGTACATACCCAACCTTTTCACCGTCACGTTCCACCAACAAGGTGGCTTTTAGTTTCTTTAAAGTTTCATTAGGCTTTGTATAATCGTATTTGTAATAAGTGAGCACGTAATTCTTGATTTCTATCCTCTCACCCGGGCTGATAGTTTTTTCTGTCTCTGTATTATAATAAGCCCCCGTAAGTCCAACAAAGAAAAACACAACTCCCAAATGGACAATATACCCACCATACCTTCTCTTATTTCTCCAGAACAAATTAATTAAAGCTTTAATGTAGTTTTCTTCAGCAGTTTTGGCCCTTGAAACAATACCCCGCATTATCTCTATTACTATGGTCGATCCAACAAAAATACAAATGGTAAAACTGGCTAAAGGAAGTGGTTCCGTTATTCCATTAAAAAGAATGGTAATAGCCCCAATAAATGTAATGGCTATTGGAACAATGAAGTTTTTTAAATAATTTATCGTAGTACTCTTACGCCATGCAATCAACGGGCAAAGACCGGTTAATAATAGTAATAACAAACCAATGGGTACCATCACCTGGTTAAAAAACGGTGGGCCAACAGTGATCTTTTGACCGCGAATAAGCTCCGATATTACAGGGAAAATTGTTCCCCACAATACGGCAAAAGCCGCTCCTAACAATACAAGATTATTAAACATGAATGATGCCTCCCGAGAGAGGACAGAGTCTAATTCATTACTACTTTTTAAATCGGATGCTCTAGTAATAATAAGGTAAGTGGAAAATATAATGACTCCTATAAGGAACAACCCAAAAAATACCCCCACCGTAGTTTTGCCAAAAGAGTGCACAGATGATATCAGTCCTGATCTAGTAATGAATGTACCAAATATTGTTAACGCAAAAGTAATAGCGACAAGTGTTACATTCCATATTTTTAGCATATCCTTTTTTTCTTGGATCATAACTGAATGCAAAAAAGCAGTGCATGTGAGCCAGGGCATGAAGGAAGCGTTTTCGACCGGATCCCATGCCCAATACCCACCCCAGCCAAGTTCCACATAGGCCCAGTTTGCCCCTAATAAATTTCCGATAGTTAGAAACAACCAAGAAAATATTGTCCATCTCCTAGTAGTCCTAATCCAAATGTCCCCAAAGTTTCTTGTAATCATGGCTGACATGGCAAAAGCAAAAGGAATAGTGAATGCTACAAACCCAATATAAAGGGTTGGTGGGTGAAATATCATGCCCGGATTCTGAAGCATGGGATTTAACCCGTGGCCGTCAGAAGGAATGAACGGCATTTTCTCAAATACTGGAGCTGAAAACACTGTAAGCAGGCAGAATAATAATAGTGTGGCTGAGATGATTGACACCACATATGGCATTAGAGTGCGGTTTCTGTCCCTATTCTGCAAAAGTACAATCGTAGCGAAGAAGCCAAGTATTAGAGCCCAAAACAAAAGTGAACCTTTTTGACCTGCCCAGAATGCACTTAGCTTGTACAGCCAGTTTAGATCTCGATTTGTATAGCTATAGACATAATCTAGAGTAAAGTCGCCGCTGTATAACGCTACCAGCAGACAAATTGCAGCAGTGATATGCAGCCCAAAAACAACGACCAAAGCGTATTCGGCAGAAGCAACCATTTGCCATTTGCCAAGCCGATCACCAATCACTGGCACAACCATAGCGTATGTTGCAAAGAACAACGCTAGCAGCAGCGAAAACTCACCTATCTCATTCATATTTTATTTACTAGTACGAAGCGTAATTCAGTTGAAGCAAAGCAAAGTTTTCCTAGTTGGGGCTAGTATCTTGTGCAGCCGCTTCGTATTTTGAAGGACAACTGGTAAGCAACCTATCCGCATGAAACTTTCCATCCTGTCCGACTGTACCCTCAACAACAACATCTAAGTTCTCTTGAAACAAATCTGGTATTATGCCTTTATAAACTACTGGCATACTTTTTTCCGAGTCGTCAAATATATCAAATTCTAGGTTGAGATTACCATGATCAGCTTGTATGGATCCGGGAGAAACTTTTCCTTCCAAGCGAAGAGATGCTCCCTGCACCTTATTACCCATCGACACAACCTCTGAAACTGTATAGTAGTAAGAACTACTGACCTGAACACCAGTAAATATAAGATAGCCAATGGCCACAACCAGCACACTAGCTCCTACATAAAACTTCTTCTGGGCCCTGGTGAGCCTCTTTGATTTACTAGTGATAGTCAACTTTCTCCCACTCTTTTCTTACCTTCTATATTGTATCCCTAATTTAGGGGGTTTCATAAGAAACTCAGTATTAACTCCGTTTACTGAAATCTCTAATTAACTATGTTTAATAAATGCATTGATAAATTATGTGTTCAGTTAAAAATCATACGGTCATGGAGCCCGAACAAATCGAAGGCATTTCGACCCATAATCAGGTCACGATCCTTTTTAGGCAACTTAAGATCGCGCATCACTTTTGTTTGTTCCCTCAACACAAACTGGCGATACCTGCTTGCATCATTAATGATTGTATCAGTTCCGTAAAGCACCTTACTAGGACCATAGACTTCAAGAGTTCTTTTGAACACGTCTTTTAGTGGCATAACTTTTGGTTGGTACTTACGCCAGTTATTAGTTCCTGAAGTATCCACGTATATATTTTCAGAATGAAACCCTAGTAGCAGAAGTTCGCGGAAAAACCCTGCTCCAAAATGGGCAATTATGAAGTTAGTTTCTGGAAACATTTTTGAGGGAAGCTGCAAATCTAGTGGATTTGTGAATCGGTAATCCGACAGAGGGGCATGGGTAATGCCAAAATGGATTAACAATGGAGTAGCAAGCTCAGCAGCCTTTTCATAAAGTGGGAACAAAGCTTTATCAGCTACACTAAAGTTTTGTATAGATGGATAGAGTTTAATTCCAACAAAACTGCCAGTTTTGATTAGTTTTTCAAATTTTTTCACACCTGATCTAGACTTTGGATTTTCAAGGAAAACATAGGCTGAAAACCGTTCGGGGTTTATACTTACAAATTCGTCCAACTGTTCATTGGATCCACCTGAAATTGGCAAAAACAGGGCGTGGTCAATATTGTTTTTGTCAAGCTCCCTCTCCCATAATCTAGCAAAATCTGGTATAGAAGTATTGTTTAAAAACTCTACAAAGTCTGGATTTACAAACTTGCGGCCCATGCTCTCTGCCCGTTCAAGGATATTGGACTTTATTTTGCTAAACCTACTAGACACCTGCATCAGCATCTTAGCTGTAACAAGGTGGACATGGGAATCCACTTTAATTGTTTTCACTTGGCTGTACCTTGAAGTTTTGCCTACAAATCATTCACAAAACTTGTCTTTATGTATAGCACCCTGTGCTGCGCTGCTGACCGACTGTGCGTACCGAACAAGATAGCCAGATTTTATCTTTGGCTGTGGTTTTTTCCATTTGGCTTTGCGCCTTTTCAGCTCAGAGTTAGATACTGCAAGGTTTATTTTACGTTTGGGTATATCGATTTCTATGATGTCCCCATTTTTAATAAGGCCAATTACTCCACCTTCCATTGCCTCGGGCGAGACATGTCCTATACATGGCCCCCTTGTTCCACCAGAAAAACGGCCATCGGTTATTAGGGCCACAGAGTTCTGGAGTCCCATCCCTGCAATGGCCGCCGTTGGAGCGAGCATCTCTCTCATCCCGGGTCCTCCTTTTGGGCCCTCGTAACGAACAATTACTACTTGACCAGCTTTGACCTTTCCAGCCATGATTTTTTTCATGGCTGCCTCTTCGCTGTCAAAACAAACAGCCTTTCCCTTAAACTTCATCATTTCTAGCGCTACTGCTGATTGCTTAACTATAGCTCCGTCAGTCGCAATGTTGCCATACAGTACAGCTATGCCACCTTGCTTTTTAAATGCCTTTGCAATAGGGCGTATAACCTCTGGGTTTTGGTTAACTGCCGAGCGAATGATCTTATGGGTACTTTTTAAGTTAACAGTTTGTAGATCATATATTTTACTTCTAAGTTCTTTTAGTACTGCGGGGATTCCGCCTGCATACTCTATATCCTCGATAAAATCTTCCCCTCCGGGCCTAACACTGCAAATCTGAGGAGTAGTGCGTGAGATTTTATCAAACATGTTTAGAGGTAAACTTACACCGGCCTCGTGAGCAATTGCCGGGATGTGCAAGGCTGTATTTGTTGATCCGCCGAGGGCCATATCCACTCGTATGGCATTTTCAAAGGCCTTTTTGGTCATAATATCTCGAGGCCTAACGTCCTTTTTTATTAGATCCATTACTGCTAGTCCAGAATCGAAGGCGATCCGTCGTTTCTTACCACTAACGGCTAGAGCAGTAGCGCAACCTTCTAGACTCATACCAATAGACTCAGCTACGCAGGCCATTGTATTAGCTGTATACATTCCAGAGCATGATCCTGGGCCAGGACACGCCTCTTTTTCAATCTTAGTCATCTCTGAGCATGACATTGTACCAGCCTGTACCTGGCCTACCGCCTCAAAAGTATCGCGCACAAGTGATCGACGTTGCTGTTTATATATACCTGCCATCATTGGTCCAGCAGTAACCACGACAGTAGGGATGTTAAGGCGAGCAGCAGCTTGCATCATGCCAGGTGTTATTTTATCACAGTTAGTTAGCATTACCATTCCATCAAAAGCATGTGCCTCTACAACACATTCAATCATATCTGCTATTAGATCGCGTGTTGGTAGGGAAAAATGCATCCCCCTGTGACCCATAGCAATTCCATCGCATACACCTGGGACAGATGATAGAAATGCATTACCACCACCAGAGTGGATGCCACGCTCTATAGCCCGTTCCAGATCACGAAACCCTATATGACCAGGAATGATATCTGTAAAACTGGAGATAATAGCAATAAATGGGTTGTCCATCGATTTTTCCGTCACTCCAGTAGCATACAGCAGAGAACGGCTAGGTGAACGTTCAACACCTTTCTTTATTTTGTCACTTCTCACTGTCAGGTATCCCTCATATAAAATGTTTGTTATTAATTGATGTGGTATCAGATAAATATGTCATAAAACTGTAACTACAAAAACATGTTAATAAAAGAAGTAAGCCTCGGTAAATGATAATCCAGCGTTTCTGGCAGATTGCCAAGTTTTTCACTGATCATTTTATACAATAATTTGTGAACGGTTATTATCCAAATCGATCGCCAAGTTTTAAAGCCCTACCCAAAGTATAGCTATGGGCCGACATTTTTCCCTTTCCATCTGGCTTCAGTTCGGTAATTAATATCGACCCTTTACCACAGGCAACCTGTATTCCACTTTCTGATAATGACAGTATAACACCTGGATCACCAGATTCGTCTTCTTCTCTGGCCAAAGCAAACAATAGTTTGAGTCTACGGCCGTTTAATATGGTTACAGATCCTGGGAAAGGAGATAAACCACGAATATGACGGCTCACCATTGCAGAAGATTTTGTCCAGTCAATTTCAAAATCCTTCTTTCCAAGTTTACCTGCATATGTAACACCCTCACTATCCTGCGGTGTTTTTTCTATTCTACCCTCAACAAAACCAATTAGGGTTTCGGCTAAAAGCGCTGAGCCCATCAGTGCCATGCGGTCGTGCAAAGTTTCAACGGTGTCAGTATCTTCTATAGCAGTATGTTCAGACAATAGAGTATCCCCTGTATCTAGTCCTTTTTCCATAATCATTGTACAAACACCTGTTAACTGATCACCCGCAATAAAAGCTCTATGAATCGGTGCTGCTCCTCTCCAGCGTGGCAAAAGCGACGCGTGTAGATTTATTGACAAATATTTGGGGATTTGTAATATTGACTCGGAAAGAATCTGCCCATAAGCAACTACAACTAAAAAATCAGGAGACAACGCAGAAAGTTTTTCCACCATCTCCTGTTCTCTAATCTTATTAGGTTGATATACATTTAAATTGTGTTTGAGCGATAGCGATTTTACTGGAGAAATGGTTAGCTTATTCCCTCTTCCTTTGGGGCGATCAGGCTGCGTTACAACGCCAATTACATTGAACCGATCGTCATGGATCAAAACTTCTAACGTGGGAACAGCAAAATCTGGCGTTCCCATAAAAACCACTCTTAATTTATCTCTCATATCCAAAACTGTTTAGTTAGGATAAATTTTTTCTGTGAAACATAAACTTCAACCAAAGGCGATTTAGTATCGATAATCTGTTCCAAAACAATTTCCCATTTAAATGGTCAATCTCATGAAGAACAACTCGTGCCACCATACCTTTTGTCTCATAAATGCAGCTATTACCCTCAAGGTCCAAATATGAGACCACGATTTTTTCCGGCCTCGGGAAGTAACTGTAAAGACCAGGTAAGCTCAAGCATCCCTCCTCATCAAAAATTTCGGTGCCAGTTTCTTTTATTTCAGGGTTAACCATTATTATTGGTTCTGAATTAACATTTTTTCCCAATGCTGGATCAACCACAATTGCTCGAAGCAAAACACCCACTTGAGGAGCAGCCAACCCAACACCACACGCATTAAACATTGTGGCGATCATGTTTTCACCTAACTCCTTCAACTCGTTTTGAAACCTATCCACGACCATTGACTCCTGCCTCAGAATTCTATTTGGATACACCAGTATGGGTAAAACCTTGCTCTGTTCATGATTTTGTACCCAGGCTTGAAGTCGGTCCATAATGTCAATGTTTTCTATTAGTTGTCAATCCAAGCTGCAATTTTACACCTGATCAATTAAATTATAACTTCTATTTGGCTGTATGTCTCCAGATATTGAATCGTAAATCTCCATATTACTTTATATCTTTAAGTTCCGTTTTAATTTTGACCTCACCATGTCCTACGTGTAATATTGAACCAGACCTTTTTATACATAGGTATTTGGTCAATGAATAATCATCTTTCCGATGGTCAAGGCAGGGAAATCAATTATCTTCGTGTCTCAGTAACTGATAGGTGTAATTTACGTTGCGCCTATTGTATGCCACCTTCAGGAGTTGAGTTATACCCAAAGTGCGACATACTGCAATACAGAGAATTGCTAACAATAATAGAGTCATTCGCAGAGTTGGGAGTAAAAAAAATTCGTGTTACGGGGGGTGAACCACTAGTACGAAAAGGCGTTGTTGGATTTATCCAACAGGTATCGGAAATAGTAGGAATACAAGAAATAGCCATCACAACAAATGGCATACAACTCCACAAGATGGCTGGTGAACTCAAAAATGCTGGCGTCTCGAAAGTAAACATCAGCTTGGATACATTGATTCCAGAACGGTTCAAAACAATCACAGGGTTTGATGGGTTCAATCAAACGATGCATAGTATCCATTCGGCCATATCCTCAGGATTTGAATCAGTGAAAATCAATATGGTTGTAATAGATGGTGTGAACGATGATGAAATAGAAGATTTTGTTCGTCTCTCAGTTGATATGCCTGTTCAAGTTCGATTTATAGAGTTCATGCCTGCTACACCACAAGTGTGGGATGAAAGCAAACTTGTTCCGATGGACAAAGTAAAAGAAAAGGTCGAAAGAATTGGAAAGCTTGTTGTATGTGGACGTTCAAGATGGGGTGGACCCGCAGAAATTTATAGGTTGGAGGGAGCCAAAGGTGAAATTGGTTTTATATCGGCTGTCACACGACATTTTTGCTCAGACTGTAATAGGCTGCGGGTAAACTCAAAAGGTAAACTTCTTACATGTCTTTTCGGATCGGACGACCTTGATTTAAAAGAACTGGTTCAAAGCGGAGCTGACAAAGAAAAAATTAAAAAAGCAATTCAAACGGTAGTTTTAGGGAAAAATGATATCCGAACTATGATCGCGAATGGTGACAGCACTCGTGGTGAGGCTATGTCGTGCGTTGGCGGATAACATAGGTTGACAAGTTCTCAATTGTTGAAGGAATCAATCTTTTACTCCACTGAGGATAAGTGATCCTGGCTCCACTTAAAATCAACTGAAACTATACCACTTCTTGTCAAACATATTTAATTTTAAACAAAGACCTTGAATGGTACGAACTAAGCTCTTTCTTGTTCCTGTACTTCTGCTTACTGCAGTATTAAGTATCTATAGAGTATATTTTTTTTCCATCCATTACGATATTTTGGATGGTAGCTTAGCAGAGATCGCATTCAGCTTGTTACATGGGATCCGCTTTGATCTGTCCACCGCTATGATTGCCTCAATCCCATTTCTTTTAACTGCGTTATTACCATTTAACAGAATTGGAAAAACAATTGTAATAATTGCTTTTACATTATTATCTATTTGGCATGTTTTGCTGCTAGGGTATAACCTTGTTGATACACATTTTTTTACAGAAACACAGCGTCACTTTAGCTATGACATAATTTACGGTGCTGGTTCTGTAGCCACCATACTAAAGATGGCATACGAAAGCTTCATGATAGAAATGATAGCTTTTTCCATTTTTGGATTGGGATATGTCTTTTTGTTCATCAAATGGTTTTACAAATATTTGGGCCCCATAAGTTTTCAAGATCTCTCTTTTCTTGGCGAAACTTTAATTCGGGGTTTAACCCGTATAGTCCTTTTAATCCTCCTATTGGGATTAGCTGTGTTAATAATCCGTGGGGGAGTTCAAGATAAACCGCTCGAGGTAAATGCCGCTTTTATTAGTGATAACGAAGCTATGGGCAATCTAAGTCTTAACGGTATATATACGACCATGCAGGCACTTTGGGATATCACACATTCACGTGAAGGAATGCGCTACCCAATAAACATTCAAACGGATCATTATAAGTCAATAATAAATAAAATCGTTAGCAGGGAAGATGAGCATATTAATCCTGAATATCCTCTCTTCCGTCGTTTTTCAAACAATATATTACCAGACAAGCCCCTTAATGTGGTTCTTATCATAATGGAAAGTTGGACTGCCAAATATACAAAAGCTACAGGTGGCGAGATAACCGGAGCTCCATTTTTTGACGAACTATCAAAAAGGGGTTTGTTGCTCACCAACATGTTTGCGAATGCACAGAGGACTTTCGAAGGAGTAATGGCCACGGTTGGATCTTTCCCTACATGGAACTATAAATTGATTGGGCAGGGAGGACTTAGTTACCAAACAAGGCTTGAGCCTATTGGGACTGTTTTTCGAAAAATGGGATATGACACCACATTTATTAATGGTGCAAACCCTGAGAGCCTTGGCTTGGGTAATCTAATGAAACGGTTTGGGTTCACTAAGCATATATCAAAAAACGATTTCACTATCAATGATTCGACTGATGATGGTACTTGGGGGATATATGATGAGTACGTGTTCCAGCGTGCACACGAGGAGTTCAAACAGTCAAAAAAACCTTTTTTTGCCGTGATTTTATCGCTTTCATCTCATCTCCCTTTTAAGTTGCCATCACCAGAGTTTGATACTCACAAAGATCAGCAAGGCGAAATGCGCGACTTCTTAAATTCCATGGCATATTCAGACTTTGCGCTAAGAAAATTTTTTGAGATGGCAGAAAAGTCTAGCTATTATAAAGACACTTTGTTTGTAATTGTCGGAGACCATGTTGCTGGATATTTTGTTAAAGAAAACCTGCATGAAGCCTACAGAATCCCTGCACTGTTATTATGTGAAAGACTGGGTTTAAGTGGAGTTCATGATAAGGCAGCATTTCAAGTGGATGTAGTACCAACTATATTAGACCTAACAGGGTCCGATAAACCGTTTACTGCATGGGGTAGGTCAATTTTCTCCGAGGGATCACAAATATCTGTGCTGCCACGTGGTCCTTCACGAGTTCTTGTGAAAGAACCATTTTTTCTTTTAGCAAATCACAGTGGTCCTCTTGGCCTTTTTGATTATCGAAAAAAGTCTAAGGAAAACTTAATGGATGGGAACTCTGGCCTAGCTAACAAGCTATATTCGTTGATGGTAAATTACGAAGCATTTTCCGAATCGATCATTCTAAACAACAAGGTCAGACCGCCAAAAGACAGCGCCGAGCAAGAACAAAACACACCCGAATAAGCACCCATAGAAAACCTCCGCTTCCCTCAGTTGCTGGAGTTTTGAGGGATGGGAATTTGCTTTTAGCGGATGTGAGGGATTGCGCCATCAGTGGCCTCGAAACCCTCTGGTCTACTCTCTATCTTCTATCCTAGTTGACACAAAAGCACAGTTTAAGCACTAAAGGATGACCCGCAACCGCACGATTTACTAGCATTCGGATTATTAAAAACAAACGTGGATCCAGATAACTGATTTACATAATCAATTTCCATGCCAGTGATAATAGCAAGAGATTCGTTATCAACTATAATATCTACGCCAAGGCATTCAAACTTGTGGTCGCCAGTACGCTCTTCGTCAAAGCCTATCTGATATGTGTGACCGGAACACCCACCATCTGCTACACCAACTCGAAGAGTTTTTTCCGCAAAGTCCTTGTTGGTTTCTTTTATTTCTTTTACATGCTCCGCAGCTACCTGCGTTAGTGTTACCATGATTTACCTTTCTATCACTTCGGACTATATTTCAGCCCGGGTAATTATCAAAATATATATGATGATGGTTTTCATTATAGGGAGACCCTGATAAAGTTGCAATCGTTTTCTCTGCAGAATGGGCTGCTACACAGCACAAAACTAATTCTTTAAAAGATAAAAAATCAAAGTGTTCCATCAATTATGGCAACCGGCATACCATGAACAGCGAGTTGGGACTTTTAACGGTGCTTATAACAACAATTTAAGCTTTTCTATTGCTAAGGCACGGTGACTAGTTTTATTTTTAAGATCAAGCGGTACTTGAGCCATGGTTTTCCCATATTCGGCGATATAAAATATTGGATCAAATCCAAATCCATCTCTCCCTTCCTGCCGATCGTGAATCTGCCCTTCACACGTTGCAATGACAACTTTCTCTAAACCACTTACCGGTTCTACCAAAGCTATAGCACAGACGTATCTAGCGGTTCTGTTTGTTTTGCCAGCCATTCGTTGTAGTATAATCTCATTGACTTCGCTTGATGGTTTGTAATCGCCAAACCTTGCCGTATAAACTCCAAGTTCTCCTGGCATCTCATCAATCTCCAAACCAGAATCATCAGCTATAGTGATTTGGTTAGTGAGGCTGGCTATGGCACGTGCCTTTATTAAAGCATTGCCCTCATAGGTATCTGCAGTTTCTTCAATTTCTGGTAAGTTTTCGAGGTTCTTAGTTGAAAGAAATTGTATGTTCGAACCTTCAAACGCATGGCAAAATTCTCTTAACTTGCCTATGTTAGTGGTTGCAAGGTAAACTTCTCTCATTTCTTTTCCTTGTATAAATTTTACTGCACCTATGAAATAAAAACCGGTCTAGCCTAGGGTTATTTCTTTTTGATAGTAGTCCATTAAGATTTTTGCTACTTCAGGTCGGCTAAACTCTGGTGGAAGGGGCTTTCCACTTGAAAGCATTTCTCGCACCGCAGTACCCGAGAGGAGTATAAAATCTTCTTTCGAGTGATCAGGCACATCTCTCATCATGACAACCTTGTTTAGCTTCTTAGACCACGCTGTATGATCAGCCCTAAAAATCTCGATCTGCATAACCCCATCTGGTAATTTATCAAAAATTGTCTGAGCATCGAATGGACCATAATAGTCGCCCACACCCGCATGATCACGTCCGATGATAAAGTGAGTACATCCACAGTTCTGCCTAAACAATGCATGGAGAACTGCTTCACGCGGTCCAGCAAAAAGCATGTCAAACCCGTAACCTGTTATCATCACTGTGTTTGGCGGGAAATAAACCTCAACCATCTGACGGATAGATGCATCACGTACCGAAGCTGGAATGTCTCCAGGTTTTAGCTTACCCAGGAGCATATGTACTAGTATACCGTCAGCTCCGGTTGCCTGCTGTGCCATTCGGCACAGTTCCTCGTGTGCTCTATGCATAGGGTTTCTAGTTTGAAAAGCCACAATTTTTTCCCATCCATATTCCTCTATTTCATCTCGAATTTGAACCGCTGTCCTGAAAGTCTCTGGAAAGTCGATTTCAAAATAGCTAAAGTTCAGTACTTGGATTGGACCTGCAACAACAATATTTCCCTGTGTTGTGAATGCTTCCACTCCTGGATGGTTATTGTCATTTGTACCGTAAATCTTCTTAGCTATGTGCTGCAACTGTTCATCACTTATTGTTTCTATGGATTCAACATCTTGAACTGCAATTACAGGGTTTCCTGGAACATTGGGGTCACGTAAGGAAATACGCTTTGCGCTACCAATTGATGTAACACTTTCAGCAATATTCATAACCGGTGTGGGCCAGAACAGACCAGAAGTGGTTGTCATGTTGTCTGCAACTGAAATAGCGTCAGCCACATTCATGTATCCAGTAAGTGGATTGAAGTATCCACCTCCTAACATAACTGCATTCGCCGCTGTGGCAGAACTAACAACAATATTAGGCAAAGATTCGGCAATCTTTGTCAATTCAGAATGCTTTTCTGGATTATAAACGAAAAGCGGATTAAGTTTATTTGAGCCGTAAGGCTTGTTCATGGCTCTATTCCTCTCTAGTTGTTAGCTTCTTGCTCTATCACGCTCTATCATCTTGGAATACGTCATGGCAAGAAAGCGGTAAATAATATGGGCAAATTTGCTGAATGGTCCATACACTAGAAGAACAAACACCAAAATAAGGTGAATATAATAAATAGCAAAGGCCAAACCAGTTGCTTCACCTAAGCGAATAAGTTCGGCCAAAATACCTGTGAGTATGGTTCCATAAAGTATAAAGATGAAGTGGTTGTCATAGTAGCTTGATTTTCCAACGTCTTTTCTTGCAAAAGCATATCGACGATGTACGATCAATGTGACACCAGTAACCGCAAAGATGGCGCCTAGATTGCCAAGAATCTTTACTGGATGACTCAAGGGTAAAGGAGTTTGCACAAAATCTGCTATGCCAAACTTGGTCAAATAGTACATGGCCGCAACAATATTGGTAGTTATAAATAGCATGATAAATCCATACATTGTGAACAAGTGTGATTTAAAACGTGGGGCATTGGTTTCACATTTAGCAAGTTTTTCATGCTTTAGTATGCCTACCAAAACGGCAGTGGCCGCTTGGAAGAAACTCCCTGATGCACTGCTTCTATCAGGTGTGGACCTGGACATTTCATTCCAGAATTTTTTTGCACCCATGATGGCAGCAATAACGGCAAAGCCAACTGCCGGCAAAAATACAAAGTCAATTGCAGATACCGGCATCATATTAGAGAAAACAATTGGTTGAATTGATAAAAAATCCTTCTTTGATGCCATAGCAATGACGACCGCTATCAATATTGCAGGAACAGCAAAAAGCAATGGCAATTTTACAGGGGACTGTAACAGGGTTCCCATAAACTCAAACCCTGCCAGCCTTGCAAAACTAGTGTTTCTTATTGCCGCCATGACGTCGCCTGGCTTCGCACCGCGGGGACAATGTGTGGAGCAGTCATTACAGTTGTGGCACAACCATATATCAGCGTTAGCAACCAGCTTATCTTTTAACCCCCATTGGGCCCATATCATCTCTTTGCGTGGAAAAGGCTGGTTATCAGGAGATATGTTACAAACAACAGAACAGTTGCCACACTGAAAGCATTTTTTTAGAGAGTCTCCTCCATTGTTCATCAGCTCTCTCACAAATGCCACATCTGGTTGGATAGTTTGAGTTTGGACTTCTGGCATTCTGATTTTTCTCTCTCAAAACCCTTTATATGGATTTGGTTCCAATTCGCCTATTGTTTCCATAAAACCATCAATCAATTTTGGGATCTTGTCATATTCATTAATTGCAAGGCTTTCAACTCTAATTCTCTCTGATTCAAGCATCAATCTATCCAAAGTCTCCTGAACCTTACTGGTCCTTACTTCGGCAAGTTCGGAACCTTTTATATTGTGGCACTGATAATCATCTCCACTCTTGCAACCAATCATCATGATGCCATCCCATCCAGAAGACAGGGCGTCTGCAACCCATTGCAAGTTCATTGAGCCAAGGCAACGAAGTTGTACAAATCGAACTGAAGCATTGTATTTCACACGATTAATGCCAGCCATATCTAACGCAGGCATGGCATCATTCTCGCAAACAAATGCGAGAACCCTCAATTTACCAGAATCCTCATCTGGAACCTCAACCGACTTAATCATAGAACCGATCATCTGGATTGAATAGTTTTTAAAATTGATAATCTGAACAGGACATGCTCCAAGGCAGGTACCACAACGACGGCATCTGGTCGGAAAAGGTATCGGATTGGCTTTTTCATCTTCATTAATGGCGCCAAATGGACATTCCACAGTACAGCGTTTGCACTGAGTGCAGCGATCCATAGAAAACTCAGGATAGCTGGGATCCTTGGCTCTTGGATGAACGGCCTCACCAGCAGCTATTAACTTTGTTGACTGTATAGCTTTTAATACCGCTCCTGTAGCATCATCTCTAGAAGTCAATATGTCCTGTGGATGGCGTACAGATCCAGCGGCATACACTCCTGTCCTTCTAGTCTCGTAAGGAAAGCAAATAAAATGGGAGTCGGGGAAACCACTTTTAAGATCAGGCAACTCTGTTCCTTGGCGATAGTTCAGTTTAAGAATAGCCGTTTTGGCTACTTGTTCTCTATCAAAATCCTGCATTTGCTCAGCAGGTTTATCCACAGTAACATTCTCATCATAGGTTGAAGGAACCATACCTACTGCGAGAACCACAAGGTCTGCCTTAATAGCGATAGACCCCCCAATCAGCGTGTTTTCCACTCCTACCAGAATGTTTTCGCCTTCTCGAGCCACGCTGCTAACATCTCCTTTTGTGAGAAAGATTCCTGGATTGTCCTGGGCTTTCTTGTAAAAAAGCTCAGTGTTACCTGTTGTTCTTATGTCTTTGTAGATTATAGTTGCGGTGGCATCTCTGTGAGTTTCGGTAACATAGTTCGCCTGTTTCAAGGAAGTAGCACAGCAATGAGAGGAACAGTAAGGCAGATGATTTTCATCTCGTGATCCAGCGCATTGCACAAAAACAATGTGTTTAGCTGGAGAGCCGTCAGCTTTATTAATCAAGTCATCCTTCGCCATTTTCTCAAACTCAACGCTTGAGATAACGTTTTCCAGTCCTGCACCAAGGTGGTCAAGCTTGTTTACATCGTAGGGCTTAAAACCAGTGGCTAACACAATTGCTCCGGCTCGGAAGTTATCAATTTTTCCATTTGTCACTGTGACATCAAACATACCTGGGCCTCCATCGATATTATCGATAGTGGTGCTCAACCGAACATTGATATTTGTGTCTTCCATTACCACTTTGACTAAATTTTCTATTTTATTTTCAGACAGTTCTTCAAAAGGTGGCTCTTGTGGAAAAACTTTTTTTAGGTTATTAACAAACCCACCAAGCTTATTTTGTTTCTCAATTAGTTCAACTTTATGTCCGGCCATAGAAGCCTCGGTAGCAGCAGTAAGACCTGCTATACCACCTCCAACGACCATGATTAGCTCCGATGGATTTTCTATTTTGTAACGCTCAGGGAGGCTCATTTCCTTTAACTGTGCCAGTCCCATAGTTAAATAATCTTTTGCCAGTTCGTTGGTTTCTTCTTCTCCTGGTTCATGGCTCCAGGCCACTCTCTCACGCAAGTCAATTCTGCTTAGTATAGTTTCATCACCAAAATCGAATGTATCGTAATGAACTCTTGTAGAACAAGCGGCAACACCAATAGCATTTACTTCCTCGTCTCTCATATCAACTTTGATGATGTCTACGCCTTCTTGGCTGCAAAAGCAGGGGTGAGTTCTAACCACTGTAGCCTGCTCTTCTTTTGCAGTAACTTCAAGCTCAGCAAGATCAACGCTCTCTTCAATGCCGCAACCAGAGCAAATATAAATTCCTATTTTTTTATCTGGCATTTCTATTTACCAATGCCTTTCTGAATAGCGTGCAGGGCAGCGCCAGTCGAACTCTTAATCGACGTGGTAACATCCACCGGTGCTGCTGCTACTCCTGCAGCAATCATCCCATTTGCAGATTGAACAAACCCGTTGTCATCAACCTTCAACCAATTAGGTGTGTTTCCATTGCTTAAAGAAGGTTCCATGCCAGTAGCTAACACTACTAGGTCACACTCAATAACTACCTTCCCACCTCCCAAGATGTCTTCCGCGGTGACTACAGCACTGCCATCTCCACCCTGCTCAATTTTGGCAACCTTACCCTTAATAAAATTAACCTTTGTGTCTTCTTGCAGACTTTTATAAAACGTTTCGTACTTTCCAGGTGCGCGAAGATCTATATAAAAGATGTAGACTTCGCTATCCTCAGGATAAAGATCACGAACGTACTTAGCTTGTTTTATCGAAACCAAACAACATATTGAAGAACAGTAAGGAAGGTAGTTTTCATCTCTGGATCCGGCACACTGGACAAAAACCACTTTTTTGGCCGGCGCACCATTGTCGCGTCTAAGAATTTTTCCTGCTGTGGGTCCAACAGTAGAAGCAAAACGCTCCATCTCCACATTGGTTATCACATTGGTTACATCAGTGTAACCAAGGTTTTCGATTTTACCTGCATCAAATGGTTTCCAGCCAGTTGCGTATACAACTGACTCAACTTCTAAGGTTTGTGAAGACTCTTTCGCATTTAGCTCTATCGCATTGTATTTGCAGACTTCAACGCATTTAGCACAACTCTCTGTTTTGCAGGAACCCGGATCTATGGTGTAACGCATAGGAAATGCCATTGGGTGTGGCAGGTAAATTGCCTTAGTCTTTGACAGGTCATAATTAAACTTGTCGTCACGGGATTCAGTGCAAACTGCTGTACAATCGTCGCAGCATACACATTTTTGGTTTACCATCATAGGTGCCGTCGTAACGGTAGCATTGTAATCACCCTCTGAGCCAGAAACTTCTGTTACTTCTGACGAGGTAAGAACAGTTATATTTTTATTGGCCCTGATACGTCGAAAATTAATTTCCATTCCACAGTAAGGAGGACACAGTTTTGGAAAGTACTTGTTCATTCTAGAAACCCGACCGCCAAGGTATGCTTCCTTTTCAACAAGATACACTTTCTTACCACATTCGGCAGCCTCCACGGCAACGGTCATACCGCTAATACCACCGCCTACGACCAAAACAGCTTTTTCCATTCTTTCCTCACTTGAAAATCAGCAAGTTCTCAAAACCTTAGTCAAGAGATTAAACTTTCACAGATATGTTTCCGGCGGTTTCTTGACCTAGCGCTCTGTAATAAAAACCGGGCTGCGGAAAGAATATTTTTTTTCCGCAGCCCGATAGAATACACTTAGAGTTTAATGATGTTAAGGTTTTGGTACCAGGTCTTTGTGGGGAACTTTCTTCATCTCCCACTCCTCAGTCTTCGGATCAAACCTTGAGTTCACAAAACACTTCCAGTTCTCTTCATCCAGCTTTGGATAATCCGACCTGTAGTAGAAACCAGGATACCGAGTCTCTTTCCTGAAGTAAATGTGGCGCAGGTGCATCTCTGCGGTCCATATCCGATGATAATTCTCCCAAGCTCTTAGTAGCTCATGAAGATCTTTGGCTGCCATTTTCAAGGAATCTTCCTTGAGCATTCCCAGCAGGTGCAAAGCTTGATCCATCATCTTCTCGGATGTAGTGTAGTAGGTGGAAGTTCCAGCTACATATTCATCCATCATTTTGTTGAGGCGGAACATCACCATCCTTGGTCTAATATAGTTGGGGTTGATCATCGGGTCAGTAGTATAGTCCTTGGAGTCTAAGTAGTTATGGAACGGCCTATAGACTTCAGCAGCCAGTTCTTCCTTAGAATGACCAAGTGATGGGGAAAAATCATCGTTATCACGAGTAAATTGAACTGCCGATTTTCCAGCAAGGCGTCCTTCCGTAAAAGAACCAGAGGAAAACTTGTGACCAGATGCTCCGACTCCATCACCCGCAGTAAAAAGGCCCTTGACCGTTGTCATACGGTTGTATCCCCACTGCCACTCTTCTGGAGCTATATCGGAAGGCCCCGAAACCCAAATTCCGCAAGCACCTGCATGGGAGCCTAGGAGATACGGCTCTGTTGGCATTAGTTCAGATGCACTTTCTTCTGGGCGAATGTTCATTCCAGCCCAAACGTTAGCCTGACCGATACACATATCCAAAAAGTCTTCCCAAGCCTCAGCTTCTAAGTGCTTAATCTGCTTCTTGTCCATATTTTTCGACAAATTAGCCATACCAGTAGGGGTATCCATCAGTATCGGCCCACGACCATTCTTCATCTCGTGCAGCATCAAATGATTCCTTAAACATGTGGCAGGAACACCAGCTGCATTCTGTGGATATGGAGGATATTCCTTTAGCATATCTTTTAAGGTCTCAGAGTAATCTTCCCCCAATCCATTGATAGCTTTAGATTTGAATAATAGAAACCATGCACCAACAGGTCCATATCCGTCTTTAAAACGGGCTGGAACAAAGCGGTTTTCCATGGTTGTCATCTCGGCACCGACCTGAGCCGCCATGGCATAAGTAGAACCGGCATTCCAAACAGGATACCACGCACGACCCATACCTTCACCGGTTGAGCGAGGTCTGAATATATTAACCGCTCCTCCACAACCCATGAAAACAGTCTTAGCTTTAAAAATGTAGATCTTATTTTCGCGAGCTGAAAAGCCTACAGCTCCAGCTATCCTATTATCTTCATTCTCATCAAGCAGAAGCTTTACTATGAAACAACGTTCGATGATATTGTCAATGCCAAGTGCATTTTTCGCTGCTTCCGCAACAATCAATTTGTACGACTCGCCATTAATCATAACTTGCCATTTGCCAGAACGAACAGGCTTTCCACCTTCAGCTAGTGTTTTTCCTTCATCTCCTGGTTGTTTCCATATTGGAAGCCCCCATTCTTCGAAAAGTTGAACAGTGCCATCCACATGGCGACCAACGTCGTATACTAGGTCATCACGAGTGATTCCCATCAGGTCATTGGATACCATCTTGACATAATCCTCCGGTGTATTTTCACCTAGATAGGTATTGATGGCAGAAAGACCTTGAGCCACAGCGCCGGAACGATCCATGGCTGCTTTATCAACAAGTGTGATTTTATATTTACCATTGGCCCATCTGGCAGACTCATATGCGACACCGCAGGCGGACATTCCGCCACCGATGATCAGAATATCAGTCTCAACCTCTTCAATAACCGGATTGTTTGCAAAATCGGCTTGATAGTTTTCTTGTGGTGTAACCATTTTTCTGTCGTTCCCTCCGTACTAGGAAATACTAGGCAATTCTTTGCCTAATTCGGTAAAGAGATTGTTGTTATCAAGATCGTCTTCAGATGGCTGTGGTTTGCCATCATAGGCTTTGATTGAGCCCTCAGGTGTTGTTCGAATCGGGAACTTAAATCGCTTAAGTTTGCCATCTCTAAATTTGATGGTCCACATAATTGAATCTGAGGACCGCAGGGGAATCGATGTCCCACCCATTGGAACAAAATCTGCGTAGGGCCTTGCTTCTATAGCCTGCTGGGGACATATCTTTACACAGGAATAGCATTCCCAACACTGATCTGGCTCTTGGTTTTGAGCTAGCATCCTGTCCTTGTCTAGATACATCAAGTCGTGAGGGCAGATGTACATACAGGCCGTTTTGTCCTGTCCTTTGCATCCGTCGCATTTTTCCTTAATTACAAATGTTGGCATTGATCCATCTCCATTATTCCATGTAATGGTTTATTAAACTTTGTGTTAGGCTAGGACCAGCAGGGCCGTAAGCCATAAAACTGTACAAAAGATCTTTAACTAAAGTATCCCATGGTAAAAACATGACCCACCACATAAATTCGGGATCCTATCGTAAAAAAACTCTTACGTGGGAAAAAATGATTATGCCTTGTTTATTAAAAAAAATATAATAGATTGTTTCAATAAATAGATAGATAAAAGTGTATGATTGATCAAGTAACAATACACCAGCTGGAATTGTTCTTAGTCGCTGCAAAACTCAAGAATTTCTCCCGAGCAGCGGACCAAATGGCTATCAGCCAACCTGCGTTCTCCGCACAGATTATAAAATTAGAAAAAATACTTGGGACACCGTTATTCGAGCGAATAGGACGAAAAATCGAATTGACAGAGACTGGTTTAACATTTGAGAGTTATGTACAAAACTCGCTTTCCACGCTTCGGGAAGGAAAACAGGCTCTGGATGACATGGCAAAGAAATTCATCGGTACTCTTCGTATCGGTGCATCAACTACAATAGCGAATTATGTGCTACCTGTGGTTCTTGGAAAATACCGAAAAGCTTATCCTGAATGCAAAGTGAAGATGATGGTTAACAATACAGGGCACATAGAACAGGCACTACTCAGGAGTGAAATAGATATGGGGCTCGTGGAAGGCCCAATACAAAATGTCAAACGGATTGCTTCATATCTTTATAAAAAAGATGAACTTGTGGTTGTTTTCAGCTCAAAACACCGATGGAGAAACAAAACAAAACTGACCATGGAAGAGATTCAGAAAGAACCTCTCATTATCCGCGAGAGGGGGTCTGGAACTCGCAAAGTGTTCACAGACATTATGGACAAGGACCATGCTCCACTCAACATAGCCATGGAGCTTGGAAATACTGAAGCTATCAAGAAATCGGCAGAAGCTAACATAGGGGTTGCAGTAATTAGCAGTTCGTCCATAGCTAGGGAAATAAAAGACAAAACCTTAAAATTTGCCCGAATAGTAGACCACCCCATTGAGCGCAGGCTGAGTTTGATTTTACTTGAGAAAAAATATATTTCAAACCCGTTAAAAGCTTTCATTAAAATCTTAGACCCGGAGGAAAAACCGGTGGTAAAACAGGACTAAGTCAAACCTGCTGACAAAGATAATATTCTATGATAGGGTTAGGTCAGATTAAGGGAGGATTTCTTAATGTCATTGAGACTCTCTGTTCTTTTCTTAGTTGCGATTCTTTTTGCCGCACCAAGTTCATATTCTGAACCCGCGGCGGTTTTATGGGAAGATCTCCCATCTAGAATGGGGGATGATCTAATCCCGCTTGATGAACTAAAAGCAGATTCTTGTCCCGATAAACTAAATTCCAATGACCAAGCAGACAGGCTAGTTTTCCAATGGATTGAAGGGACATCTTACAAGTGGAAAGAGTACGTGCTTGCAAACGGTAAGTTCTGCATTGTCATGGAAAAGCCAACCAGTAAAAAACTAACATTAGAAGAGGCACGTGTATTGCTTAGTGCATCCCGGTTATGGATGACTGAGAACCAATCCGGGAATTTTAAAGGTGGAATGGCTGACCCTGATGATCCACGCTTTAATGTTCCACCGATGCCGCTGCCACGACCCGACAAAAACGATGTAGAGGGTAAAGCCAACCGAAATTCTAGTAACAGCGTTGAAGGTAACGACTCCGGCAAAGAGATGGTGATTTGGAACCTAAAAACCAGTTCAACCGGTAGCCAAAGCAGTGTTAAATCTAATCAAATAACGACTCCAGATGCTTTATGTGACAGTTGTACTGATGGCGTTGATAATCGAGTGAACATAAACGAAACAACAATTTTTCCTTACCAAACTGTTCTATTTTTTTCTGGTACATTTGCCAATGGGGCCGCATACCGTTGCTCAGCAATGCTTATTACTCCGACCGTAGCAATCACTGCTGGTCACTGTTTGTATGGACATGGTGGTTACGGTAGTATCACTTCTGGAGCAATATACCCTGGCGTAAGTCAATGTACTAGCGGTGGGGATATCCTTACACCATTCGGTGGTGTAAATCTTATTCTGGCTGCGGTTGTGCAAGGATACCTAGATGCAGGTTCACACAACATAGAGGCAGTAACTTTTGATATTGGAGGTGTGAAAGCAGATTCGTCTATTGCGGGAATAACTACATTTATACCCGTGCAGGTGGACTATTCATATAATGCCGGGGACAAAATAAATAACCTGGGGCATCCCGCTGAAGCCCATGGTGTAAGCATGTATGGCATGTTCTGGGGGGCTCTTGACATAATCGAAACACCACCTGATTGTCCATCAGATAATGATTTTTTCTATAGCAACGGAGATATATCAGGTGGAAACAGTGGAGGACCGGTATATTCGTACAGTTCTAGTAGTGGCGTTCGTAGACTTGTAGCTGTTATCTCTTCGGGAGTAGTATGCGAAGGCCAGTGGAAAAGCTTGAATGCCAGATTTACTAGTTATGCTGAATTCATTGAAACATTAATGAGTTGGGAAACTTTATCCAATTAAAAGTAGATTTTTGAGGTTATGTTGAATAAATTCTTGGTGGTTCTATCAGTGCTGTTGTTTTTAGCTGTTTCCGGGTGTTCAGGAGGAGAAGGCGGTGGTAGCGATAATCCGCTTGATGAGCCAGGCGCATCGGCCTGCGGTGCAAGAGCCACTAACGGAGAAACAGATGAGGTTAAATTTTCATTAGATCCCTCCTAACATTGTTTATACCAGCTAGAATTATTTTTGCCGCCTAGAATGGTAAAACATTATTTAACCTGTCTGTTAGTGTTTATAGTCATTACTTTTTCCAGTTGTGGTCCAGTCATTTCAAAAAGTCTGTTTTCGGTTTGGACCAAGGACGGAACCACAAACACTCTTGATCTAACTGCTGGAAAGTTTGACGTATTTTTTACTCTTTTATTAACAATAGTATCCACCGGTGAAGTCTGTAGTATCGACCTTAAATTTGAAGGGGATGAGTCGCAGGGTTTGCTGTATTTCAATAATGGAAATGGAACATGTTCTACCCTAAATGGCCTTATTGATACATATACAAATAATGGGGCTACATTGGAATTCTGCCCTAACAACTATTCAGGCGCATGTGAAACCTACCATTAGCAAAATAAAATAAATACTGTCAATTGAAGAATTAAGGAAGGGTTATTACGAACAAATATTAACAAGTATCAAATGTGAATATGGTATATTCCCGAAGGATCTTCTTAGGGGATCGAATGGCCCACATCACAAATATGCGATTGGGTAGGGTTAAAACGGTTTCGGAAATTTGGCAAAGCTTGTGGTCATTCATCAAGCAATGTGAGATGGTAGCAGAAAAAAAGATGTAACGGTAAACAATGACAAAGAAGTATTTTTTTATATTTTTAACACTTTTATGCATCAGTTTTGCAGCCGTAGGCTTACATGGCTGTGGTGGTTTGGTTACGTTTAAAAACCTGTTTTCAAAATGGACCAATACCGCTGATTCAACTCTCGTTTATGACCTTACGGACGGAAAATTTTCAACTGAATTTACTCTGGCAATTACTGGTAATTGTTTTGCAACAATTTATATTGACGGAGACCAAAGGTCCGGCACTATGGAATGGCGAGGCGGAACCCCTGCTGGTAGCGATTGTGATGAATGGAATGGACTATCGATGGATTATTCAAATGACGGATACACACTAACACTTACTCTACCTTCTATTGGAAAAACCTACTTTAGATAATAAAGACGCTGACTTAGATTTGAATGAAGTCAGGCTCTGCACAAAAATTATAGATACAAATTAAATCGTAACAGTGAATAAAGAAAACAAAATAAATCCGTTACAGTTTGTCCACGAAAATTTGGAGAAACTCGACAAGCTACAGAAGGATGACAAGTTTAGTTTTTCTTGCCATCAAGGCATAGACTGTTGGGGGGTCTGTTGTAAAACGACCAATGTTTATCTTACTCCTTATGACACTCTTAGACTAAAAACCAACCTTGGTATTGATTCGAGCAAATTTCTGGCAAAACACACTATTCAATATATGGGTGAAGATTTTGGTCTCCCACTCGTCAAATTAAAAATGGAAGATAACGGTCACTGCCCGTTTCTTTGCGAAACTGGATGCACAGTTTACAAAGATAGGCCAACATCGTGCCGCACGTATCCAATTGGACAGGCCACATCTTCTGGCAGTCACAATGTAAAAGGAGAAATGGCCTTTTTTAAAGTTAAAGAAGCTCATTGCCATGGATGGCAAGAGGCAAAAGAATGGAGTTTAGAAGAGTGGTTTGCTGATCAAGGTGTATTGGAGTACAACTCAGCCAACGAGTTTTCAGTATTCCTTTCCTTTAACCCCAACCTTGGAGAGGTGGGAAAACTCGATGAGAAGAAACTTGGAATGATACTAATGGCCCTTTACGATGTTGACCAATTTAGAAAATTCGTATTGGAGTCAAGTTTTCTAGACAAATTTACTGTTACTGATGAAGAGATAGAAAAATTTAAAGTTGATGATAATGAGGCTTTAAAACTCGGCATGAAATGGGTGCATTTCTCCATCCTAGGGGCACCTGTTTTTGAACTAAAGTAATACACAGGCAAGATGCTTTTATCGGGGTAAATGGCCTGCTAGCCAAAAGAAATGCTTGAAAAAATTTAAATGGATGAATGTGGCTTTACTAAGGATAAATTTCCTTTATGCAATCATGTAAAAGTAGTAGCAGTATCGCCTTCTGGGTGTGCAGCCTGTTCTCAGCTTGATCCCACACAACTGAATTCTTCCCGTCAAGCACATCTCCTGATATTTCCTCACCCCGATGTGCTGGCAAACAGTGCATTATCATAACAGAGTCTTTTGCCGTTCCAACCAGTTCTTGATCGATACAAAAGCCTTTAAAAGCTCCACATTTTTCGGCGGCCTCGTTCTCCTGCCCCATGCTTACCCAAGTGTCAGTGTAGAGCACATCTGCATCCTTTGATGCTTTTAGTGGGCTGTGGCAAAGTTCAATATTTGCCCCCGATTGCTCTGCTATTAACATTGACTGTTCCACAACATCACTATCAGGACCATAACCTTCTGGTGTAGCCATAATTAATTGCATGCCAGCAATTGAAGCTCCCAGCAACCACGAATGAGCCACATTATTTCCATCACCAATATAGGCTATTTTTATATTGGTCAGTGATTCTTTCCGTTCAGTAATAGTAAAAATATCAGTCAATATTTGACATGGGTGATACTTGTCGGTTAATGCATTAATTATGGGAATATCTGCTTTGCTGGCAAGTTTATCCAACTCTGTTTGGGATGAAGTCCGTATAACTAGTGCATCCAGATAGCGCGAGAATATCCGAGCCGAATCCTCAATAACCTCTCCCCGACTCATTTGCAACTGGTCAGCTGACATCATCACCGAGTTGCCTCCCAGTTGGTACATCCCTACTTCAAATGATATTCTGGTTCTTGTAGATGATTTTTGAAAAAGCATCCCAAGACTTTTCCCGTCAAGATGTCTGTGCAATTGCCCTTTTTTATTTTCTTCCTTTAAGACCTTTGTAGTTCTTAGAATCCAGTCTAAATCCTCACGAGAAAGATCAGTGACTCTAAGCAGGTCCTTCTTCATATTTTGAGAACCTTACCTAAGATATTAAGTGCCTTATCAATCTCTTGTTTGGTTACAGTGATTGGTGGCATAAGTCTTATAGTTCTTTCAGTGACACAATTAAGCAAAAGACCAGACTCTGCACATCTATCGGCAATTGGAGCACACGGGTAGGCGAGTTCCACACCCACCAAAAGTCCCATGCCACGAACCTCTTTAATGGATGCGAGGCTATTTTTCATCCCTGTTAGTTTAAGCATCAAGTATCTTCCCATCTCCCTGGCATGTTCTATTGTTCCCTCCTTTGTAAGTTCTTGAAGGGTAGCAAGGGCACCAGCGCATATGGCTGGATGTCCACCAAAAGTTGAGGCATGTGATCCGAGAGTTAGGCTCTTTGCAATTTCTTCCTTCGCAAACATCACTCCCATTGGAAAACCATTTGCAACTGCCTTAGCCATAGTCACTATGTCTGGTTTAACTTTGAAGTGTTTAAAAGCAAACAAGTTACCAGTACGCCCAAATCCAGTTTGAATTTCATCGAAAACTAAAAGGCTTTTGTTCGCGCTAGCTAATTTAGCCAACTTTTGGACAAATTTTACGGTAGGCACATGAACACCGCTCTCGCTTTGCACTGGCTCAACGATTATTGCTGCTGTTTTTTTGTTAATTGCCTTTTCAACTGCTTCTATGCTGTTATACGGCACATGCTTGATACCAGAAATCAGTGATCCAAAGCCCTCCTTATAACTCTTATCGGATGTCATCGATAAAGCGCCCATAGTTCTACCATGGAAGCCGCCCTCGAAAGCGAGAATCTCTGTTTTCGGCTTACCAAACTTCTCTATGCTGTATTTTCGGACCAGCTTTAAGGCCGCCTCGTTTGCTTCTGCCCCACTATTACAAAAGAAAACACGGCCTTTGTAGATGTTATCAATTAGAGCTTTGGCATAGTTCGCTTGTGGCTCATTGTAATAAAGGTTTGAGATATGACCAAGTTTGGTCATCTGTTTTTGGACAGCTTTATTAACTATGGTATAGCAGTGTCCAAGGTTATTTACAGCAATCCCAACTGTAAAGTCTAGATACTTTTTACCATCAGCATCCCAAACTGACGTTCCTTTACCTCTAACCAAAACTATTGGTCTTTGGTTATAGTTTTTTGTTAGAACGCTTTTAGCTAATTCAATTGTTTCCTTGTTACCCATTCCAAAACCCCAATCCTAAATCCTAGTTTATCAAAGCGTTGACATAGTTTATAGTTGTTACTAACTTTTTTCTGAACAAAAAAAAGACGCTAATTATAACTGCTTAAGCCTTATTTTTCAATGAAAAGCTTTCCCAAACAAATGTCCTAAGCAGCTTCAATTGCATAAAACAAAAGAGAGTTGTTTAACTTTCCCGCATTTTGGCCATATTTTCTGTAGAAGGCGGTATGGCCATTCCCTTCTCCGTTATAATACCAGTAATTAGGTTATTGGGAGTTACATCAAAGGCAGGGTTAAACACGCTAATTCCATCTGGAGCAATCTGTTGCTGACCCATAATATGTGTAACTTCATTATAGTTTCGCTCCTCTATTGGTATGAGGTCACCGTGGGATAATTCGTAGTCAATCGTAGACATAGGAGCAGCAACATAAAATGGTATGTTGTGTCGATTAGCTAGCACCGCAACAGTATATGTACCAATCTTGTTGGCAGCGTCACCATTGGCGGCAATCCGATCGGAGCCAACAATAACCTTGGTTATCATCCCCTTTTTCATACAATGGCCTGCCATACTGTCCGTAATCAAGGTGATAGGGATTTCCTCTTTCATCATCTCCCAAGTAGTAAGCCTTGCACCTTGTAGCCATGGCCTAGTCTCATCTGCAAAAACCGAAATTTTTTTACCCTGTTGGTGTGCCATCTTAATTACGCCAAGGGCGGTTCCATAATTACCTGCAGTGGCAAGGGCACCGGCATTACAGTGGGTCAACACTGTATCCCCATCTTCTAGAACTTCTGCTCCATTCTCACCCATTTTTTGGTTAATGGCGAGATCCTCTTCATAAATCAAAAGGGCCTCTTTTTCAAGTTTATCTTTGATAACACCAACAGGCTTCCCTCTACTCTCTTGAGCACACACCCGCATTCTATTAATAGCCCAAAAAAGGTTGACGGCAGTCGGTCTAGTGGCTTCTAAAGTTTGCAGTGCATGTTCAAACTCTTTGAAAAAACCCTCGTGATCTTCTGCTTTATTCTGCTTTGCTGCCAAAGCTGCGCCCATAGCAGCAGTAACACCGATGGCAGGAGCTCCACGAACAACCATTCTCTCAATGGCAGATGCAACCTGTTTATAGTCTGTATAATCGGTATATTCCTCTTTCAGAGGCAACTTGCCCTGTTCTATTAACCGAACAGCGCTGCCTTTCCATTCTACAGTTTTAAACATACGCTAACTATAGTGTAGGTTGGTTAGCAAATGAAAGCATAGATAAGATTTCCTAACTAACTAGTTTTTATTTGTTAAATCAATTGGGGTTGAGCAACACTTGACCATGATATCAAATTTCTTGTTTGTAAAAATTATTAGCTGCGATTTTTTTGGTCTATCCCAATACCCAACTTCTTTCTTAAAAAATCACTTTTATCAGCAAACTCTTCACCAAGATCATCCAGCAGTTCCTCAAATTTGGCTTTTGTTGCAGCTCTACCACTAAAGTATTCGGATTTAGCATTTGCTTCTTCTACTGTCATCGCGAGTTCAGGAGCAAACAACATCATCAACTCTTCGCCTGCCCAAATTATCGGTGGTCCAGCCATTGAATTCTCTGTGAAATCCTTTTGTATCCCTGGTAGCAAAGCCATTGGATAAATTACAATTGCCAAAATAAGCAGCCCTTTAAAAACACCTATTGCTGCACCTGACATTTGATCTGCAATACGAATTGTTTTTGACATTCTTAGCCATTGTCGAATGTATGAGCCTAATATAGTCACAATGATTGAACTGGTTACAAAAATAAGAATGAAAGAAGCACTTTCAATTAACGCAGTGTTTCCTAAATTTTGACCAAACAGCCCTGCGCCATCTCTGTAGAACAAAATAGCAACATAGTAACCCAGAAACAGGGAAGTCAGGGAGAAGGCTTCTTTCACGAAACCACGAAAATAGGACCATATAGCAGACAAGAATAGAAAGCCAACGACAAAGAGATCGAACCAGCTACTCAACTTTCTGCCCAGTTGGTATTTTTTGAAGATATGTTTTTTTATTTCTGTTCGTCATGCACTTTACTGGGATTGTTTTTATCACTATCCAGCTTAGTTAAAATTTTTTTTATTTCGCCATCGCTAATTCTTCTTACAGTGTGATCGATCCCAATAAGTGGTAATTCTTTAGTCTCCGATGAATCCATAGCCTGCAGTTCCTTAACAGCGTCTTCATCCTTACCAATAGAAACCAGGGCATATGCCAATTCTATACGAGCCTGCTGCTTCGGAAAAAACTGACCATTTTTTGCAAGTTTGCCAAATCCTTCAATCGACTCATGAGCCTTTCCTGTCATTAAAAGCGCAAATGACTCTCCCATTATTGCCACTTCCCTTAATACTGATCCTTTGTTGCTCTCTAAAGCTGCTTTACCATATTGTTCAGCTGCCTTCTCATACTCACCGATTTGGTTGAATATCCCCCCCAATTCTACACGAGCTAGGGCACTTAAATTACCACCGCCTGATGATTCTACATACTTAATAAGCGCGTTTTGCCCTCCTCCACTTCTTGCAATGGATACAGCTTCATTGAGGCTGTTACGTGCATCTATTTGAAAAACATTTGCATAATAAAATACTCCGTAACCAACTAAAACAGCGATAAAAAAAGATGTAACTGCAAAAAAAATGGTATGTTGATTTTCCTGTACCCATTCAACAAAGAACGGCCCCGGATCTGTCAGCACACTATTTTTTGATAATTTAGTTCTTTTAGTAATACGCTTGTAACCAGCCACTCCTCACCCCTAGTCAGACATCATTATTTGATTAGTAAGCAATATTGCATTTTTAAACATGTTATCAATTTCCCTATTGCTCATTCCAGCCCCGCGTGCAACAGAGGTTGCCATATCCATCCCCATTAAGTCTCCCGGTGCATGGGCATCTGTGCTGAAAACTAATCCGGCACCATATTTCCTTGCCATAGTAGCCACGTGACCATTTGCAAAAGCATGACCCTTTCGGCCTGATATTTCAAGCAACACACCGTTCTTGGCAGCTAGTTTTACTTCTCGAATACCTATCAACCCTGGATGGGCAATTATATTAACGCCAGCTTTTATACCTGCCAAGTTTGTCCCTGGTAACACAGGTTCCACAATCGTTTCACCGTGAAGGGTTATGAGTTTTGCACCTAGTTCCCTGCACTTTGAAACCAAGTCCTGTATTTGGTGTGGTGGTACGTGAGTTATCTCGGCGCCTGATATTACCGTAATGTTACCATCGTTATGATTCTCGCAGAACCTTACAATTGCTGGTATAAGTATGTCTGCATTTGAACCGTCCACATGATCTGTAAACGCAAGGATATCCACCCCGGCAGTTTGTGCTCTTCTGGCCATCTCAGCGGGCACCAAGACACCATCCGAGTGCAAAGTGTGGCTATGCAGGTCAATCATTAGGTCTACCCATTACTTTATTTAATAAACAATTAACTTATGTGGTTGACGCCATGGGCACTACAGAGGACATTGTACACCAACACAGATGAATTTTAATATGGCGTATAAGCTCAATACAAATATATAGTATCAAAAAGTTTAATTATGTTAAAAAGCTAGGATAGCTTGTTACAAATTAACGAAGTAGGCAACAAAAAGATTGTAAGGCTAATTTTTTGCAGAACACTATACAGTATGGATGTAAAGTACCACCTAGACACATAAGAGAGTAAAACAGTGGTTATAGAAGGATTCAAAGGACTTACAGTAATTTTCACCGGCACTGGAAAAGGCAAAACTTCCGCTGCCCTTGGCAGTGTTTGCCGTGCAATGGGATGGGGATATCGAGCTCGTGTAATACAGTTTATCAAAGGAAGCATGAGTACTGGTGAGCTGGGGTTAATGGAGAGATTAGGGTCACAGCTTGAAATTACTCAAGTGGGAAAAGGTTTTACATGGGAGAATGATACATCAAAATACGAACACCAAAAAGCCGCCGCATATGGTTTAGAGTTGGCCAAAGAAGCATTGAAAAGCGATGAATTCAAAATTGTTGTATTAGATGAAATCCTTTATGCTCTTAAGGCAGGCTTAGTTTGTGAAAATGAAATCATCGAATTAATCGAAAGTAAACCTGAAGAATCACATCTTGTCCTAACTGGAAGGGGTGCAACAGATCGGCTCATAGAAAAAGCCGACCTGGTTACAAACATGACCTTAATAAAACACCCTGCTCAAGCTGGCATACCAGCTCAGAAGTACATAGACTACTAATTTTCCGCTGGTTCAGTTTGTTACTACCTACAATCAGATATTTTTTGATATAGAAATTCTTCTTCTGTAGATTAGTCATGAATGTTTCCAACAGACCATACTAGATAGAAATAGGATTTCTATATTATTCCATGAAATACGTTCGATATGCGATGAGGTCAAAGTGCACTCCTGAGCATTTTCCTAATATGTGTTAACCTGAATCGGTTAGCATGGACAGTATGTGCAGGATCATTAGACTCTTTGCGAAGTTATTTACTAGTTTGGTTCAATCAGGTTTTTTATCATTACAGAAATTACCTGTTTTGGAACAACCCCAACCAACTTATCAACCACTTGCCCATAATTGAAAAGTAGTATCGCCGGGATAATTCGTATTCCGTATTTTGAAGTAATGTTTGGGCATTGTTCTGTATTAAGTTTTACAACCTTTACCATTCCTGTATATTCGTCAGCAAGTTCTTCTATAACTGGAGCAATCAATTCACAAGGTTTGCACCGCTCGGCCCAAAAATCAACTAAGACTGGGATATCCGAGTCTAAAACTTTTCCGTGAAAACTCTCGTCAGTTATATTTGTCACCTTGGTCATTCCTGTGATCTTCTTTATAGTAACTATGAGCAAAAAGTTATTCTATTTCTAAGATTCACCCAATCTCTCCTAGCTGGAATCTCTCTCTCCATTTTAGATTAATGGTAGAACAAAGCTCATGGTTTGCTTTGTTATCAAGACCAGGGTCTTGATCAACCAGTAAAAACGCGGCTTTTTTAGCTTTCTTTAAAATATCTTGGTCTCTAAATATATTGGTGATTTTAAGTTCAGGTGCTCCCCACTGCCGAGCACCAAAAAAGTCTCCTGCTCCCCGGTGAGCAAGGTCGGCTTCGGCTATTTTAAATCCATCCTCTGTGCCTTCCATGATTTTGAGTCGATCACAAGCAGGTGAGCCTGACTTTAAATTTGCTATAAGAAGACAGTACGATTTTTCTGTACCCCTACCCACCCTGCCCCTCAACTGATGAAGCTGACTTAAACCAAACATTTCAGCATGCTCTATCATCATTACAGTGGCATTAGTTTGGTCCACACCAACCTCAATAACAGTTGTAGAAACCAAAATGTTTATCTCACCTTTCGAAAAACGTTCAATCACTTCATCCTTTTCCGCACCCTTCATCCGACCGTGAATTAGTCCAAGAACCATTCCTTTAAATTCTGTCTCCTGTAGTTCTGCAAACATTACTGTGGCAGCCTGAAGATCAAGGTTTTCACTTTCTTCTACTAGCGGGTAAACTATGTAGGCTTGATTACCTTTTACCACTTGAGACCGAATGGTTTCTATGGCAGAAACTCTGTTTTCTTTAGTGTAAAGCCTAGTTTCAATCGGTATACGACCTGGTGGCAGTTCATCTATTGTAGAGATATCTAAGTCACCGTACACCGTCATACTCAAGGTTCTAGGTATTGGTGTGGCAGTCATTATTAATACATTTGGGTGATCACCTTTATGAAAAAGATCGGCTCTTTGCTGCACACCAAACCTATGCTGCTCATCTATTACGGCTAGTCCTAGCGATTTAAACAACACTCCCTCCTGGATAATAGCATGGGTACCAATAACTATATGGGCAGCACCTGACTCCACCTGTGAAAGTGTTTCTGCTTTTTCTTTCATCCCAGAGATTAAAAGCTTTACACAGACCTGTGTTTTCCCTAAAAGTGCTGTTATATTTTTATAGTGTTGGCGTGCCAGAATTTCAGTTGGAGCCATGATGGCCACCTGTTTTTTATTTCTCACTGCAATAAGACTTGCAGAAAAAGCGATTGCAGTTTTACCCGAACCCACATCTCCCTGCAACAGTCTGTTCATGGGTGAATTCTGGCTCATATCTTTTGCAATTTCGGAAAGACAACGTTCCTGAGCATCAGTAAGCTTAAATGGTAAGGTAGTCCTAATTTTATCTAATAGATCGCCGCTAACTTTCATGGATGACCCAGGAATATCAACTTTCGCTTTATTTCGCTTGATAGCAATTCCGGCTTGGAGCAGAAAAAGTTCGTTAAAAATAAGTTTTTTTTGTTCTGGAGTCTCAAATTCATTTAACTCAGCAAAGCTCACATCTTCTGGTGGAGCATGTATAAGTTTTATACAGCGTGTTAACGAAGGAAGGTTAAAGCTTCTGTTAATTGGTTCAGGAACAAAATCCGGAAATTCCTTAAGCAGAGCCAAAGCAGATTTAACTACTTTTCTTACAGCCCTCTGATTGAGTCCTTCTGTCAATGAATATACGGGAATGACTTGACCGAGCTGTGTTAACTCTTCATCACTAGTAACACTTTCGGTTTCTGGGTGTACCATGGACTTAGAACCACGATATTTATTAAAAAAAGCTTTGCCCGTGACAATCCATTCTGACCCTAGAACAAATCTTTTTTCCATCGCTTTTTTAGAGAAATGAAACCAAGTGGCTGATACCACACCAGTATTATCAGAAAATAGCACCTCAAATACCATACCACGGCCTCGCCTAGGTATTGCATTAGCGGTCTTTACAAAACCTCTAACTACCACTGTTCGACCAATCTCAAGTTGAGAAATGGTTTTGATTTGACGGCGATCTTCATACCGCAAAGGAATATGCCATAAAATGTCTGCAACAGTTCTTATGCCCAGTTTAGCAAAAAGTTCTGCTTTTTTTGGACCAACTCCTTTTAAAAACTGAACAGGTTTCTTTAGCGGGTTATCCATTTCAGGTATCATCTTCATACTACAAGAATAACTTGTAAATGCTTTTCACAGCAAATGTTGTACAATCACTATAATTTTATCTGCAATCAGGAATCCTCAATAAAATAATAATGCGCAAAGGAATAATACTAGGTGGTGGCTCCGGCACAAGACTAAAACCACTCACAGATGTTACTAGCAAACAGCTTTTACCTGTATATGATAAGCCAATGATATATTATCCGCTGTCCACATTAATGCTGGCAGGAATTCAAGATATTTTACTCATAAGCACACCTCACGACCTACCAAGCTTTAAAAAAGTATTAGGTGATGGTGCAAAGTTCGGCATATCAATAAAATATAAAAATCAGCCCCGCCCGTTGGGTCTGGCGCATGCGTTTGTCATAGCAAAGAAGTTCATTGGTAAAGATCCGGTATGTATGATCCTAGGAGATAACATCTTCCATGGCCAAGGTATTGTAGAAGGAATGCAAATTGCTGCTGCAAGTGAGGTTGGTGCCACGATTTTTGGATATAAAGTAAAAAATCCTGAGATGTATGGAGTAGTTTCATTTGATAAACACGGTAAAGTGAAAAGCATCGAAGAAAAGCCATCTAATCCAAAGTCAAACTGGGCAGTAACAGGGCTTTATTTTTACGATAACAATGTGGTAGATATCGCCACAAACATCAAACCGTCGATCCGTGGTGAGTTGGAAATTACAGATGTGAATAGGGCATATTTAGATAAAGGCCTACTTACCGTAGAACTTCTTGGCAGAGGAGTAGCCTGGCTTGACGCAGGTTCGCCAGAAACTCTCATACAGTCGGCCAACTACATTGAGACATTTGAAAATCGACAAGGGCTTAAAATTTCATGCCCTGAAGAAATCGCCTGGCGAATGGGGTATATAAACGCAAACCAACTTGAGCGTCTGGGTGATGAGATTAAAACTAGTGATTATGGAAAGTACTTACTACGTATTCTTAAAGACGATTTGCCATAACCGTCTATTTTTTCTCTCTTTGGATTTAACAACACAAATGATGGAACTATTTTAATATGACTGAAAAGATTCAGAAAAGGCATGGTCCAGCCAATAACGATTCATGAACAAAAGAATCTTACTAATAACTGGAGAAGAGTCTGGAGATGTATATGCCGGCAAGCTTATACATCATTTAACAAAAATGTTGCCAGGTGTAGAAATCGATGGCATTGGGGGACCCAGGTGTCGCACCGCAGGAATGAATACTTTTTTTGACATAAGTCAGATGGCATCAATAGGTGTAGCCTCCATGCTTAGGAGGTTACGATTTTTCCTGATGGTGCTTGGGGAAATAAAGAATCGTGTAAGCGATGGAAATTATGACGCAGTAATTCTAATCGACTATCCAGATTTTAACATGCGAGTAGCTAAAACAGCGAATGTTGCTGGTATACCAGTATATTACTACGTGTGTCCACAATTCTGGGCCTGGCGAAGGTATCGGCTTCGGGCAGTCAGAAAATATATTGATCAGATGCTAGTGGTCTTCCCTTTTGAAGAAGACTATTATTTAAGACACGGGATTAACGCTAAGTTTGTTGGTCATCCGCTGTGCGACGAGTTTGAACAAATTCAAGATCGAGACTCGTTAAGGCAGCAATTTGGCGCCGAACCTAGTCAAACGGTACTTGGTCTTTTCCCAGGATCACGTCAAAGTGAAATAAACCGGATGCTACCGCTGATGCTGAAAGCGGCAAAGCTTATCCAACACCAAAAGAAGGTAAAAGTTTTAATTGCATGCCCAAGGTCTATAGATCTAAAATTTATACAAAATCATATAAACGATCCTGAGGAAACAATATCAATCGCACATGACCGCAGTTGGGAAGTCATGAGTGCCTGTGACTACCTAATATGTAAATCTGGAACCTCTACTCTACAAGCCACAATCTCTGGTTGCCCCATGCAAATTGTTTATAAGTCCGATCTTTTTTCATATATACTTGCAAAATCATTGGTTTATATAAAGTATTCCGGACTACCAAACCTCCTCGCAAGCAAAGAGTTCATTCCTGAGCTATTGCAATGGAACATGACACCGAAAGCAATGGCTAACGTGGCATTGGATTACCTGTCAGACCCTAAGAAAATGTATGTGATGAAAGAAAATCTCGAGAAAGTGAAGCGATCTTTAGGTAAAAGTGGAGCATCAGAGCGCGCAGCATTAAACATTATTGAACATTTGAAAAAGTAAAAACCGACCAAACACAAGCTAAGTAGCCTCTTTGTAATTAAACCGTACTAATTCATTTAATTATTGATAGCTGCTAAAAGTAACGTTGGTCCATGGTATGATTTAGCATAATTTTGTGTATTGAGAAAGACACCATAAAATGAAGGGTACCTTTAAAGCTAAGGCTAAGACCCCAGGCGCTATAGCTGATAACCTTCTTATTGAGAAAATAAAAGAAGGGGACTATGAAGCCTTCGAAGAACTTGTGCATAAATTCGAGACCCGAATATACAATCACTGCCTAAAATATTTAAATAGCCAAGAAGATGCTGAAGACGTTTTGCAAGAGACTTTTGTCCAAGTATACAAATCGCTTTCAACATTTCGTGGAGATTCTGCATTCTCAACATGGCTAATGAAAATTGCAACCAACAATTGTCTAATGAAAATCAGAAAACGGAAGAGAATGCGCTCTGTTTCAATAGACAAGCCTATCAATTATGACGGTTCAGAAATGACACGTGAAATTGTTGATTGGTCAAAAAACCCATCATTGATGTATACAAATGATGAGATAAGATTAATAATCGAAAAAACCATTAGCGAATTGCCAGAAGACAAGAGAATAGTACTAATACTTAAAGATATTGAAGGATTCACTAATATGGATATTGCCGGAATCCTTGATATGTCAGTTCCGGCCGTTAAATCTAGGTTACATAGGGCCAGGCTTTTCGTAAGAGAGGCTTTAACAGAGTATTTTGATGGATCAACTGAAATAGCAAAGATGGATATAGTAAAATGAACTGCCAAGAGCTGATGGATAAAATTAGTGATTATATTGACAAGGAAGTAGACCCGAACCTTTGCCGGGAAATCGAAGAGCATATCGAAGACTGCGAACCGTGTTGGGCCTTTGTAAACACTCTAAAAAAGACAATACAAATGTTCGAAGGATACGCCCAGCAATCGCATGACATACCAGAGCCTGTATCACGTAGTCTGCAAAGTTTTTTACGAAAAAACTTGAAATAGAATTCATCGTGCCCAATTCATCAATTACAATCGAAAAGACAACCCTATCAGCAATAAACACAACACCTAATGAAGTAATAAAAATACTAAAGGAATCGAGAACAATCGCGATTATTGGAATGTCCAATAAGCCTGGCAGGGCATCGCTTGAGGTGGGACTATACTTAAAAGGCCATGGTTACCATATTATCCCAGTAAACCCTAGGCTAAAAGAGTGGGAAAATGAAAAGGCCTATCCAAATCTAACAGAAATACCAAACTGTATTGATATTATTAACATATTCAGAAAGCCAACCGCTATCGATGAACTAGCAGACGAAATCATAGAAAAAAAACCAAAACATGTATGGTTCCAACTTGGGATAGTTAACAATAGTGCAGCTAAAAGATTTAGGAAAGCTGGCATAACCGTGACTCAGAACCGCTGTATAATGATTGAACACCGCCTTATGACAAAACCTTGAACACCACATTATGAAAGAAGCATTATTTGATAGCGTGACCTCTTTGTACAAATATAGAGAGCTTATATGGAGTCTTGTTTCTAAAGAATTAAAAGCTCGGTACCGTGGCTCCACTCTTGGAATGTTTTGGACGTTATTAAATCCACTTCTACTTCTAATGGTCTATGCACTGGTGTTTTCAGTCTACATGCGAATACAAGTGGAGAACTACGCGGTGTTCATGTTCACTGGACTATTACCATGGCTATGGTTCTCTTCCTCCATCATGGAGGGTGTAAATTCTATTACTGCATCTGGCAATCTAATAACAAAATCAATGTTCCCAGCCGAAATACTTCCCATGGTCAAGATTGTTTCAAACCTGTTCAACTATCTATTTAGCTTACCATTGCTACTGTTGTTCATGCTTTATTATCAAGTAGCGTACACCCCTGCAATGCTTTGGCTACCCCTACTAATGTTGGCCCAACTAATTTTCACTATTGGATTAGTATATTTTTTTGCCTCTATAAATGTTCGATTTCGAGATGTTCAACACATTTTGGCTAACTTCATTGTGCTATGGTTTTTTATTTGCCCCATCCTTTACCCAACAACATCAGTTCCAGAGGAATTTCACTTCACTTTTTACATAAACCCTATGGCAATTATGACAATTGGCTATCAAGATATTTTCATCAACGGAACAACACCACACCTCATCGCAATTTTTGGTGTGGTAATCATAGGCATTGGTTTCTCAGTGCTTGGGTTTTGGAAGTTTCAAAAAGATAAAAATCTGTTTGCAGAAAATATTTAGAGAAGGCGAAATAGGTTTAAAACCAATCAAAAGGACTATTGCACTGCTATTGTAACTACTGCCCTGCCTCGACCTCCTAGTGAGTCATTTACAACGTAGACGAACATATCCAAGTAACCAGCCTTGTCATTTGGCGCCATGTAAACCACCTGACCATTAGTTGTAATAGATACTGATCCACCCAACATGGAGGTCTCAAAAGGAACAGCAAAGGCTACAGTGTCTCCGTTAGGATCACTGGCAGAATTAGCCAAAGAAAAGCTTGTCGTATTCCCAGATACGACTGCAGATGAGTGATGATATGCATTGGCTTTCGGTTGTAAATTATTAGTGGCAAATTTCTCTAGAACCCCATTGGCCCATCTTACAATGGTTTGCGTGGCGCAGTTTTCTATGCCGTAGTAACCATGATAAGACTGTGGACCGCATGGATCTGCACCTGGTTCTTCGAATCCTCCAGATACCATGTCACCAGTACATGATTTCCCAGCAACAAGCAACTCCGAGTATATGAAGTTTGCGTTGGCCGGACTTGTAGAAGAGCAAAGATCATTTGAATTCTGCAAAATATGGGCTTCGGAACTTAGGGAGGAAGCTCGCTGCGATGAGTCTGAACCAGCCACCAATGAACTTGTAGATGAAAAGGCAACCCCTAGGGCAAGTGCACTATTTGGGATCAGAGCAATGGTTCCTCTGCTAGTCCCAGCCAATAGAACAGGCTTATTGCTTTTGTTTTCAACTGTTAGCAACTGAGCAATGTCCACAGACTGTTTAACCGAAACTCTGTAAGCGTAGAACTCCGAATTGGTAGCCGAATCCATATCCGAAGGCATACTAACTGATACCACCTTAAACCCTGCTTCAGTCAGCACATCTGCGTTCTTAATAAGAAACACCTGCGATGCCCTCAAGGATGCTCCTGAGCCAGTAAAGGCCTTACCTTCGCCACCAGGAATTACAACTAAAACCGCGATTGGATCTCCGGGCGGCTCGTGCACCACATATGGTAGATTTACATTAGGGCGCGACTCCACAGTGGCACCTATCTTCGTTGCTGTACCTGTAGAGTCCATACCAGACCCGAGCTGGCTATCACCTTCTCGGTTTGTGCATGGGACATCACTCATTTTCTCAATCTTAGCTAACGGATCACCACTACAACTAAGAAAAGAAATAAAGAAAAGAAGAGCAGAAGGTATTAATTTTCCCATCAATTATGTAGTGCCCGTTGATTTCATTGGGCCCCAGCAAAACAAGTCATCTGCACTCTGTTATTCAAAGCCAGTGTAACTATATCCCGGGCATGCCTGGGCTCTTTAACTAAACTATGCACTCATCTGTAGAAATAAAATCTTCCTAAGAGTGCCAACGACTACCATTGGCTAAAACTTAAGCACATAGTAAAATACCAAGCAACACTACTATAATAACCGCCACAACGCTTAATATTGAACAAGTGCTCCCGGTGCAACAACTTTCTTCCACTGGTGGTGGTGCTTCAACTGATGGCGTTGGGTTTACATTTTCTTTTTCGTAAACGTGCTTTTTAAAAGTTAGTGTGGTTACTTGATCAAACAGGTCTGTATCTTTCAACTGGCGGAAAAGTGACATGCCTTCTCCACCAACTAGCGTCTCGTCAGTAATTATTCCTTTAGCGTAAAGAACTTGTGCATCCGACACAGATACCGGTCCGCAAGTTTCCTTTCCATCCTCACCATCCACTATATACCGCAACATAATTGCCCCCTAAGAAAATTTACGACATAATAACGCCCCGCATCAAAACCGGCAAGAAGAAAGTTAAAACGATTTTATCAGCTCTGCCTAATGTCGGTCGATTAACCTTAATATTCTCTAAAAGGCTAAAATATTGACACAGAGTCCTTTTTTCGAACAAAACTAGAAACCCTTATATTCTTGGGTTACCAGCAATCTAACCAAGACAAGCCTATTTGTTGTTGTTTTGTAAGCGGTCAGGAACGGTTCTTCTACGAGGAACTGCAAAGTTTACAAGATAATTGTACATTCTTATAAGGCGTCCTCCTTCACGTTTTTGATCGCACCAGTGGCCTATCATTCCAATAGCCCTAGCCAAAACAAAAAAACCATTGAGTGTGTCTTTGGGAAACCCCATGTCCGTTAGTATGCACGCTATACATCCATCAACGTTGAGAATAAGGTTGTCTTTTTTTCCTGTTGTCACTTTCTCTACCGCTAAAGCGTAGTCAAGATGAGGAGTGCGAATTTTTTGCTCACGTACTGCTTTGATAAGTTCGGTAACTCGCTTATCAGGATTTTTTAATGATTTAACTCTGTGGCCAATTCCTGGCACAGGGCCAACGTTTTTCTTCATGTGACCTAAAAACCCTGGTATGTCATTTGGGAAGTTTAGTAAACCATAGTTAAAATACTTAGAGGCATCAGTTATAGCACCACCAAACCTCGGTCCAATCATTATAAGTCCAGCAGCTACAGATTGTGACATCCCTATACCAGCACAAGCTGCAATAATGGTTGATAAGGCACCGGAAACACATGGGCCATGATCAGCGGTTAACATGATAATACGCCTAATAATTTCCGCTTCCTGGTCAGTTGGCAATTTCTTGTTCCAAAGTAGTCCTATAATGTGTGGTATTTCGTATCCTTTGTTAATAAGTTCTGACGCAGGGTATCCACAATAAAGCGGTTCGTCGCCACGGTCATCAGTAATTGTGTTTTTGAACAGCGGCTGAACCATTACATCACCAGAGGCCATTACCTCCTCTACTTTCCTTGGAAGCTCTGGAAGTTCTGACTGAGGTAATTCTTTAACAGGAGTAATCTGTTCAGTAGCTACTAGATCTTCATAAACCTGCTTTATGGTTGTCCCAAGGTCACCAAATGTAGGAGGAACAATAACTCCTGCATTGGATAAAGCATCGCTTTTGGCTCGTGCCGAGCCTTCGCCGTGCATTCCTTCTTTGGCACCTGCATGGCCAAACTTCATTCCCTTAGGTAGTGATTCCTGGCAAAAACCAGATATCACTGCCACCATCTTAATCCTACGTGGTTTCTCGGAATACCAAGCAGCAGCCTTCTCCTCAAGATCTCCACCCATCTCTCCTACAACTATTACTGCTTTGGTCTTAGAATCTTTCTCGAAGAGATCCAGATAGGTGATAAAGTCCGTGCAGGGATATGTATCTCCACCAATTCCAATAGCTGTAGTGACGCCGTCACCAAATTGTGAGCAAAGCCATATGATTTCATTCGACAGTCCTCCAGATTTGGTTAAAACTCCAAATGACCCTTGTCTATAGCACTTGGAAAGCTTGAGGTTGTTGAATTCTCCCCCAATAACACCCAAACGGCACTCTCCGGGAGACATAATTCCTATGGCAGAAGGTCCATTTATCAATTTTCCCTTTTCGTTGGCCTTCCTGATGAGCCATTTGGCATCCTTTTCAGGAACTCCCTCTGTAATCATTGAAACAAATTTTATTTTGTCGTTGTCCAAGGCTTCTTCGGCGGCTTTGGCTGCCCTATTCGCCCCAACATACACTAACACCGTATTACTCTCTGGGTGTTGATCAGTTGCTTCTTTAAGGCTATTATAAATCGGAATTGACAAAAACTGAGCCCCGTAAGATACATCTGCTGTCTTTCCGGCATCGGGAGGATATACAAAACTAGTAACATTGTATTCTAGGTGACAAAGATAAGAGAACTCTGCCATTCTTTTGGAGGCATTGATTCCAGCTGGACCACCCATTATTATTACTTTATTATTTTTATCGGCGACAATACTCATCGTCTCTAATTCTCTCCCTTCAAAGCATATTTGACGATATCTGTCAACGGTGTGTAACGATCATAAACATGAATATCAAACCCTTCGTCTACAAGCATGCGCATGGACTCAAGACCGGCAGCTTCGTTTGGACCCCCACGGCGAACCCATATTTTTACTTTATCAAGTTTTCCTTCTTCTTTTGCTCTCCTAAACCCGGAAATGATTCCGGTAAAAGTTGCTTTAACATCTGTAAAGTTAGCTATAGCTCCCCCAACAATTATATGCTCAATACCTGGAAGAGAACACACCTTGTCTGTCAGGGCTTCTACAGCCCACTCAGGTGGATCCCCAGAGTATTCAGCATAGTTCGCTATAGTGCTCCCCATAGCTATAACAGCATCCGAATAGAATACAGATGCTCCTCCACCAGCCGGCAGCATTGCTACTTTTCCACCCGGTATCTCAATTAACTTAACCGACCCTTTGACTCGGCTGTCTATTTCCATAATTTGCTCTTCCGCTTGGGTATAAGATCTACCAAACTCGGGGGCAAAAGAAAAATTCCAATCAGAATGCCTAAACCTTGCATCTCCATCTAAAAGTACAACAGCGTCAAGAGCACAAAGTTTTCCATCTTGGGGATTAACAATTAAAGGATTAATTTCCATGTATAAACCATCTTCGTTGCTATAGCATTCGAAAAGACGATGGGAAAATTTTCTCATCTTCTCAATCAATTTATCTTCAAAACCTGCCTCTTCTGAACATTTTACCAGCTGCTCATCGTTGGGTTTATCTCCAATTCTGACAAACGTTTTACTGACTTTATCCCAGTTTGCCTCTACGTCTATACCTCCAAACTTTGCCATCAAAATCTCAGCACCATCTCTAGTCGATGTTACAGCCAAGTAATACTCTTCTTGGTGTGGCATCATTTCAGCAATAATTACTTGTGAAATTACAACCCCATCAATCTCTCGCCCAAGAAACCCTTCGACCGTTTCAATCGCCTGATTAATATCAAGATCAATCTTCACCAGGCCTAATTTAAACCTAGATCCAATAGCTTCATGTGCCTTTACAACCATCTTACATTCACGCATCCATTGGTTTGACTGGACAAGAGATTCGATCTGATCAGTAGTAGATACGACTACATGTCTAGGTGTGTAGATCCCCCACTTATTAAACAGATACATCCCCGGTCCTTCAAGGACTTTGGCCATTTACAAAACCTCCACTCAACTATTTGCTAAAAAGGTTATTCTCCAACAAAAAGAGAAGAATAGTCACCTAATTAATAAAAAAAGTCCAATATAAATGGGTTTATAAGCTAACTACAAATAGTATATACTTATTTATGTTGACACTTATTTTTAAATGGGGTAGATTACGCTCGCTTGGTTTACATCGTTACCTACGTGCATGTGGGGATTTTAAAGCATTATTTGCATGTGGCGTTTGGGTTTGTTCGTTGACCGGATGATTTGGTTCAAATAGATTTAGTAATGTTTGCTCTGTGTCGTTTCCTTTAGGAACGTTAACTATCGCTTCCGAATTAGTTTCCACCTCGCCCACCAAGGACAAGGTGTTTCGCTTAATAGAATGATCAATAGTCTCAATTTACTCTTAATGAAAATATGCCATATAGAAAATCTTCTCCAACTGAGGTAAAACCTAGTTCAAACAGTGGTGAATCGTCAGATGAAAGTAAGCCTGTCATGGCCACCACAGACAATGGCAAAACTCTTGACATTAGTTTACTTAAGGGAAAAACCATAAACGAGCTCACAGATATAGCTAGCCAATACAATATCGAAGGCATTAGGGGCCTAAGAAAACAAGACCTGATGTTCAAAATATTAGAGGCCAAAGGTGCCCGGGAGGGTAGCATCTATGGTGAAGGCGTGTTAGAAATATTACCGGATGGATTTGGCTTCTTACGGTCACCGTCTTTTAACTACCTGCCTGGCCCTGATGACATTTATGTTTCTCCTTCACAGATAAGGAAATTTGATCTTCATACTGGCGACACTATTTCAGGTCAAATCAGACCACCTAAGGACAACGAGCGTTACTTTGCATTGCTCAAAGTTCAAATGGTCAACTTTGAAAGTGCAGAAGCTCAGAAGGATAAAATTCTTTTTGACAACCTCACACCTCTTTATCCTGATAAACGTTTCATTATGGAATCATCTCCAGACAATATTTCAGGACGAGTAATTGATCTGATATGTCCAATAGGAAAAGGGCAACGCGCTCTTATCGTTTCGCCACCACGTGCCGGTAAGACTATGATTATGCAATCAATGGCTAATTCTATTACTGAAAACCATCCCGAGGCTTACCTCATTGTATTGCTCATTGATGAACGTCCTGAAGAAGTAACCGACATGGAACGCTCGGTAAAAGGCGAAGTAATATCATCAACATTTGATGAGCCTGCTTCACGCCACGTGCAAGTAGCAGAGATGGTAATTGAAAAAGCTAAGCGTTTAGTAGAACACAAAAGAGATGTTGTTATTCTGCTAGATTCGATAACGAGGCTTGCAAGGGCTTATAACACCATCGTTCCACCAAGTGGAAAGGTACTTTCCGGCGGTGTTGACTCCAACGCACTCCAAAGGCCAAAACGCTTCTTTGGGGCCGCAAGAAACATCGAAGAGGGAGGGTCACTCACCATTATTGCAACCGCCCTTGTAGACACAGGTTCAAGAATGGATGATGTAATTTTTGAGGAATTTAAAGGTACAGGCAACATGGAAGTGCACCTAGATAGACGATTAGCTGATAGAAGGGTCTTCCCAGCAATAGACATCACCAGAACCGGCACCAGAAAAGAAGAGCTATTACTTGATAGCGCTGACCTTAAGCGAATCTGGATTCTCCGTAAAGTTCTTCAACCCATGGATCCCATTGAGGCCATGGAGCTTCTTACGGACAAAATGAAAGAGTCAAAACAAAATAAACGTTTTCTTGAAGCCATGAATGCTTAACATTTCAATGGAATTAAGCTATACTGGCGACCTCTTAAAAACCACTAAGTTAAAAGATTAGATGAAGAAGGAAATACATCCAAAGTACGGTGAATGCGAGATCACTTGCGCTTGCGGCAGTGTGGTTAACACCAAAGGTGTTATGCCTAAAATGCACCTAGATATCTGCTCAGCGTGCCATCCGTTTTTTACTGGCAAACAAAAGCTAATCGATACAGCCGGGAGAATAGAAAAATTCCAGCGTAGGTATGGTAAGGGGCAAAACCAGCCAAAAACCAGCTGAATTGACTTGGAAACCACAGCCTTCATGCTTCATGGTTATGATCAATGTTCACTGCACTAGATAAGGCGGAAAAAAGGCTGGAGCAAATAAGCATTCAAATGGCGGATCCAGCCGTAATTTCCAACCGAAAAATGCTTGAAAAACTTGGTAAAGAGTTAGCTGAGTTGCGACCAATCATTTCCGCTTACACTGAATATAAGGCTATTAAGCACGCCATAGATGGGGCCAAGGAGATGCTTGAAGATAGTTCCGACAAAGGTCTTTACGAACTGGCTAAAAATGAGGTTGAAGATCTTGAACCTAAATTGAAAGCTGCAGAAACTAAACTTAAGACTTTGCTTTTGCCTAAGGATCCCAACGCTGACAAAAACGTTATTGTTGAAATTCGTGCCGGCACTGGTGGTGAGGAAGCTAGTTTGTTTGCAACTGACCTTTTTCGTATGTACAACAGATACGCAGAGGTTAACAATTGGAATGTAGAGATTATGTCACTAAGTGAAACCGGTGTGGGTGGATTCAAGGAAGTTATAGCAATGATATCCGGTGGAAAAGTCTACTCTCGCATGAAGTTTGAAAGTGGAACACATCGTGTTCAAAGAGTGCCAGAAACTGAAACTTCAGGTAGAGTGCATACATCTGCCTGCACTGTGGCAATTCTGCCCGAAGCCGAAGATGTTGAAGTGGAAATAGAATCGAACGATCTACGCATAGACGTATATCGATCCTCTGCACCTGGTGGTCAATCAGTAAACACGACCGACTCAGCAGTACGTATAACTCATATTCCATCAGGCATTGTAGTGTCGATGCAGGATGAGAAATCACAACATAAAAACAAAACAAAAGCTATGAAAGTTTTAACAGCACGACTCAAAGATATGAAGGAACGTGAAGAAGCGAAGAAAAGAGCTTCTACCAGAAAAACCCAAATAGGATCAGGTGATCGGTCAGAGAGAATACGGACCTACAACTTTTCTCAAGGCCGTGTAACTGATCACAGAATAAACCTTACTCTCTACAAATTGGAAAGTTTTCTTAGCGGTGAGTTTGATGAAATGGTAGATGCTCTCATACTGGCTACCCAGCAAACGGCTTTAGCAGATAAATCAAGCTCGCTTAATGGTGGAAGTTGACCAGACTAATTAGAGAAGCTTTAGTTGATGCCACCAGAAGGCTTGTGAAAGCTGGAGTAGGTTCACCAGCACTAGATGCCCAAATTTTACTGTCACATGCAATGGGAATAAACAAATGTACAATGCTGGCTAGGTCCAATGAAAAACTGAATGAAAAAGAATCTATTAATATAGATCACTTTATAACAAGAAGAGAAAAGCGAGAACCAGTAGCATATATAACTGGGAAAAAAGAATTTTTTTCTATTAATTTCACCGTCGATAAAAGGGCCCTTATTCCAAGACCAGAGACAGAACTTCTAGTAAGCGCTGCGATGGAAAGTTTCGACACAAATGATCCAATTGCTGTTCTAGACCTCGGATCAGGGTGCGGTGCTATAGCAATTTCATTGGCATACAACAGGCCAAAGTGGAAAGTTACAGCAGCTGATATAAGCCTTGGCGCAATAGAGTTGTTGAGGGAAAATGCCCATGAACTGGGGTTAACTGATAGCATGGAAATTGTTGTGTCAAATTTATTTAATAATCTTTGTTCTAAGCGATTTAATTTGATAATTTCAAATCCCCCGTATTTAAATAAGGAAACAGATAGTCTTGAACCTGAAATCCAGATGTATGAGCCAGAGCTTGCACTTTATGCTGACAGAAAGGGTTTGGGCGTAATTCATGAAATCATAAATAATGCTCACAACCATCTAGAGCCACAGGGGAAATTAATGCTTGAGATTGGCTTCGGGCAAAGCGGGAAAGTTTTAAATATTTTCAATCAATCAAGGGAATTTCTTGTTGATCAAAAGTTCAATGACCTGCAAGGCATAGAGCGAGTCATATCAGCTAAAAGAGTGTAATATGGATAAAATAGAGATTGAAGGTGGAATACCTTTGGTTGGTGAAATTCCTATTTCTGGATCAAAGAATTCAGTTTTGCCCATCTTTACTGCTTGTTTGTTAACAGCCGGTTCCTGCAAGATCTCCAATGTGCCAGACCTTGTGGATATACGTACCACATGCTTATTGTTAGAAGTATTTGGCGCCTCCGTTGATCATGACAACTCATCGACATACACCATAGACTGCAGCAAATTAACTAGCTTCGAAGCACCATATAATTTGGTTAAAACCATGAGAGCCTCTTGCTTGACCCTAGGACCATTAGTGGCAAGGTCTGGAAAAGCAAAAGTGTCACTTCCTGGTGGATGTGCTATTGGTGAACGCCCAATAGATCAACATCTAAAGGGCCTAAAGGCGCTTGGAGCTGAAATAAACCTTAGCCATGGCTATGTGGAGATTGAAGCTAAACGCGGCTTAACTGGCGGACAAGTGAGTTTCGACCTAACTACTGTAACCGGCACTATGAACATAATGATGGCAGCAACACTTGCAAAAGGTGAAACGGTAATTAAAAACTGTGCATTAGAGCCTGAGGTGGAAGCTCTCGCAAAATTTTTAAATAAAATGGGTGCCAAAATTGAAGGTGCCGGAACCAACATCATCCATATACAAGGAGTGAATTCACTGTTTCCAGCAGAAACTTCCATTATCCCCGATCGGATTGAGACTGGCACATACATGGTGGCCGCAGCGATTACAAGTGGTGATCTATCCTTAACCGGAGCTAATGTTAAACATGTAAACGAAATCTCTGACTGTCTAATAAAATGCGGATGCCAATTAGATGTAAAAGTTGGCAGAATACGTATCATTGGCCAAGATGAGATAAGGTCGACCAATATTGTTACATCACCATACCCTGGTTTTCCTACAGACATGCAGGCTCAAATGATGACTTTAATGACACTAGCACAAGGAACCTCAGTAATTAAAGAAACAATATTTGAAAATCGTTTCATGCATGTGGCCGAGCTTCGACGTATGGGGGCCAACATATTAATTTCCGGTAATAGCGCTACTGTGCATGGAGTGAACCACCTCTCAGGGGCACAGGTCATGGCCACAGACCTTCGCGCGTCAGCTTCGCTTATCTTAGCTGGTCTAGCAACTAGAGGCGTCACTACAGTATCTAGAGTTTATCACTTAGATCGAGGTTATGAGAATTTGGTAAGAAAACTAAGAGCAGTAGGTGCAAAGATAAAAAGAGTATCTAGCCCCTAACCCTGGTGTTTGAAAAGATGGAATAGTTTTAATTTATTCTCTACTCATTAGCGCCGTCGTTTAGATTTCTCCTTACAGAATCTGCTATCCCATAAAATACACTGCTTAAGATATACTGGCACTATGACAAGTAGGTTAAAAATAGTTTCCGAGTTCAGTCCTAAAGGTGACCAACCTAAAGCAATAAATGAACTTGTTGATGGCCTAGCCAGAGGCTTAACCGCGCAGACATTGCTAGGTGTGACTGGTTCGGGAAAGACTTACACCATGGCCAAAGTAATAGAGGCCACACAAAAGCCCACTCTCATCATCGTACACAACAAAACGTTGGCAGCTCAACTTTACTCCGAGTTTCGCCTATTCTTCCCAAATAATGCAGTAGAGTATTTTGTTTCCTATTACGATTACTACCAACCGGAAGCTTATATGCCAAAATCCGACACATACATAGAAAAAGACGCAAATATTAACGATGAGATTGACAAGCTTCGCCACAGTGCAACTCGTTCACTATTTGAGCGCCGCGACGTAGTAATCGTGGCTTCAGTTTCATGCATCTATGGTCTAGGGTCTCCTGAGGAATACTTAAACATGAAAGTTCAAATTGAAAAGGGACAGACCATAGACCGGGATGATCTATTGGACAAACTAGTATCTATTCAATACGAACGAAATAATCTCGATTTCAAGCGCGGAACTTTTCGCGTCAATGGCGATGTGGTTGAGATAATGCCTATTTATGCGTCTGACACTGCCATTAAAATTGATTTCTTTGGCGATGAAATAGATGGTATTTCAAGGGTTGACTCTCTAACTGGCAAAATAATAGAGCAACTCGATTATATAAACATCTATCCGGGAACCCATTATGTAATAAGCAAAAAGGTTCGTGAAAGAGCGCTTGTGCAAATAGTTAACGAAATGAAAGAAGTGGAAGCAGATTTTATAGCCAAAGGAAAACTGATTGAGGCTCAAAGGATCCAGGAAAGATGCTCAAATGATGTGGAGATGATAAAAGCCATAGGATACTGCGCAGGAGTAGAAAACTACTCTCGGTTCCTTTCTGGCCGTCAACCAGGACAGCCGCCCCCTACTCTGCTCGAGTACATGCCGGAGGGATCGTTGATATTTATTGACGAAAGCCATCAAACGATTCCTCAGTTAAATGCCATGCTACGGGCTGACCAATCGCGCAAAAGCTCATTGGTGGAATTTGGATTTCGCCTTCCATCGGCTTACGATAACAGACCCCTCTCATTTAAAGAATTTAACAATATTGCAAAACAAATAATTTTTGTCTCGGCCACTCCATCCGATTACGAGTTGGATAGATGTGATGGAGTGGTGGTGGAACAAGTGGTGAGACCAACGGGATTAGTAGATCCAAGAATCTCGATAAGACCAGTAGAAAATCAAGTTGACGACTTGCTGGAAGAAATCAGAACTCGTGCTGAAAAAAAAGAAAGAGTATTAGTTGGCGCACTGACAAAACGTCAAGCCGAAGATTTGACTGACTACTATCAGGGACTCGGAGTACGTGCCAGGTACCTTCACTCTGACATCGCAACACTAGAGCGAATAGAAATTATTAACGATCTTCGTATTGGAGAATTCGATGTGTTAATTGGAATAAACCTCCTACGTGAAGGCTTGGATATCCCAGAAGTAAGCTTGGTCGCAATTTTAAATGCTGATATGGAGGGCTTTCTGAGATCGGAAACATCACTTATACAAACTTCAGGTCGGGCTGCAAGAAATATCAACGGTCTTGTTATTTTTTATGCTGATAAAGTCACTGGTTCTATTAAGAGAGCTGTGGGAGAAACAAGTCGTCGCAGAAAACTACAGCTTGACTATAACAAAGAATACGACATAACTCCAACATCTACTACACGCAAAATAGACCGAATGGCCGCTTTTGTGCAGGACGATATTGGTCAAAATACAAACAACATTCCAGACCCTGTCGACTCCATTGCCCATGACCAGATGGGAAGGATGATAGAAGAATATGACGTAAAAATGAAGCGTGCTGCTTCTAACATGGAGTTTGAAACCGCAGCAATGTACCGCGACAAGATAAAAAAGCTAAAAAAGTTACAACTTATAGCAATGTAGTTTAATACAATAAACCATTAGTCAAAGCTACAACCTATTTTAATGCATTAATACAAGTATTCTAATTGACTGCCTCATTGAACATAATAATCACGTCATCGGTTTATTTGACCTTGGTTACAACTAACCCTCAGTAACTAATATGGCCATTTTGATAAACACCTAACTATATTGTTTAACACCCTCTTATACAATTAATAACGGTGCTATAACCAAGCTTATAATTGACATTAATTTGATTAAAATATTCATAGCTGGACCAGATGTATCCTTAAAAGGGTCGCCCACAGTATCACCTACAACTGCTGCCTTGTGGGCTTCTGAGCCCTTCCCCCCATGAGCACCAGACTCGATATATTTTTTTGCATTATCCCATGCACCGCCTCCGTTGGCCATCAGAAGAGCAAGCATAACTCCGCACACAGTTGCTCCAGCTAGCATACCACCTAGTGCCTCAGCACCCAAAAGAAGGCCTACAACCAAGGGAGCCAACACTGCCGTTACTCCTGGCATTATCATTTCACTTAATGAAGCCTTAGTTGCGATATCTACACAAGTTGAAGGATCAGGTTTCGCTTTTCCTTCCATAAGACCTTCAATCTCACGGAATTGGCGCCGGATCTCCTCTACCATCTGCATTGCAGCCTTACCAACAGACGTCATGGTCATGGCAGCTATGGCAAATGTTACAGCTCCACCAATAAATAGTCCGATGACAACTTCAGCAGAAACGAGGTTAATGCTTTCAAGACCAACGGCCTGAGTGTATGCTGAGAACAACGCCAAGGCTGTCATAGCTGCTGAACCAATGGCAAAACCCTTGCCTATGGCCGCTGTGGTGTTTCCGATGGCATCCAAACCATCGGTAATTGCTCTTGTTTCTGGCCCTAGCTCAGCCATTTCAGCAATACCACCAGCATTGTCGGCAATAGGGCCATATGCATCCACCGACATGGTAATGCCCACGGTAGCCAACATACCTACTGCAGCTAAACCAATACCGTACAGTCCTGCAAAATCGTTTGCCAAATAGGTGGCTATTGCAATTACAATCACAGGAGGGGCAACGGACTCTAAGGCTAAGGAGAATCCACCTATAATCAGTGTTGCCGTACCTGTAGCAGTGGTTGCAGCAAGCTTTTTAACTGGACCAAACATGCCGGTGTAATATTCGGTTAAAAGACCAATGGCTATACCGGCAAAACAACCAGTAGCTAGCGCACCCCACACAGTCCATGGCATTCCAAAATGCGTAATGTAATAATATGATCCTGCTAGCATAAAGGCAGCTGCAACGAAGGCCGTATACCTAAGCACCGATTCTGGCTCAAAACCTTTCATAAGCTTCATGGAAGAAATTCCAAGTATTGATGCCACAAGACCAATTGCAATTACCACGATTGGCAAACTCATATAACTTTCTTGATCAACCATTGCTGCACCGATGGTAATGGTGGCAATTACTGATCCAACATACGACTCGAATATATCTGCCCCAAGGCCAGCAGTATCACCAACACAGTCGCCTACGTTATCGGCAATGACGCCAGGGTTTCTTGGATCATCTTCTGGAATACCAGCTTCTACTTTACCAACGAGATCAGAACCTACATCAGCCGATTTTGTGTATATACCACCGCCCACACGAGCAAATAAAGCTATAGAAGATGCTCCCATAGCAAAACCGGCCAAGTCGGCAACGTTACCAGCTGTAGCCACAACATCAAATGTAATAAAAAATATACAAACTCCAATAAGGCCCATGCTGGCCACAGTCAACCCCATGATAGAACCACCGGAAAATGCCATTTGTAGCGCAGCTTGCTGACCACTTTGATTGGCGGCGGCTGAGGTCCTGACATTGGCTCTGGTAGCACCTTTCATTCCAATGAAGCCGGCTAACATTGACAAAGTAGCTCCAACTATAAAAGCTATACCTGTATTAAAACTGATAACAACAGACAACATAGCAAACACAATCGCCACAAACCCTGCAAGTATTGTGTATTCACGTTTGAGAAAAGTCATGGCACCTTCGTGAATCATTTGTGATATTTCTATCATACGTTCATTTCCCGGAGACTGTTTCATGATTCCAGAAAACAGCACAAATGCCACTCCCAAGCCGACAATACCAATAATAGGACTTAGGAAAACCAATGTAAGCATGTTATTCCCTTTCGATTAACTGTTTTGTATGTTTATAAGGATAAGTTTTGGCTATTTGCCTTTTAGAAACTTTTCTCTTATTAGCGCGGAAGCTTGACTTAAGGCTCCCTCAATATGACTTTGTTCATCCTCTGTAACTTCCCCTAACACAAAATCAACTGTAGAAGTACCCTCAGGCGGTCGTCCTATTCCAATTTGTATTCGTTTTAAATTAGTAGTTCCCAAATTTAATACTACTGATTTATAACCATTATGGCCACCATGGCTACCGCCAACGTTATATTCTGCAACTCCTAGAGGTATTCCAATGTCATCGTGGATAATCAGAATGTTTTGATGAGAAACCCCAAACTCTTCCAAAGCTTTTGAAATAGGCTTGCCGCTATTGTTCATGAAAGTGTACGGCTTTATAAAGACTATTTCCTCATCATTTAAATTAAGTGACGCAAATAGATAGCCAAACAGTTCCTGGTGGGTTAACTCATTCAGATCATTCAGGTAATAATCTAAAGCCATGAACCCAACATTGTGTCGAGTATACAAATATTCCTTACCGGGATTACCAAGGCCCACAATTAGCTTCAACTTGCAATCCAGAAAATCAAACGAATAATTTTGCCTCCATATACTATCCTTCGGAAGAAGGTTCGTTATTTGGAGTTTTTGTATCCTCTGGTTTTGTATCTTCTGACTTCGTGTCTTCTAACTCTTCGCCAGCCTCCTCTGTCTCTGGCTCTATTTCCTCAACCTTCGGCACTGAAACCGACAAAATGGTAGCTTCAGGTTTTTCAATAATCTTTAATTTGTCTTCCACTTTAAGATCGCTGATACGAACAACCTGCCCGAGCTCAATATCGTCCACTGGCAGTGCTATTGCGGAAGGCACATCACCAGGCAAAGCTTCTACCCTAACAGCTTTGATATTTACATTCAGTTGGCCACCCTGCTCTTTAACGCCTTTTGGAACTCCAATGAATTCTAACTTTACCTTTGTCTTGATTGGTTTGGAGCTATCAATTTCTATAAAGTCAATGTGTAAAATTTGGTCTGTCATTGGATGGACTGAGATATCCTTTATCATGACTTTACGTTCCTTAGAGTCGCCATCAATCTTAGAGTTTAAGATATTATTCACACCACCTTTTACATCCATGATCTTAATAATTTGTTTAGAGTCAACTGACACGGCAACTTGGTCTCCTCGACCATAAATTATTCCAGGAACCAATCCATTTCTGCGAAGTTTGCGTGCAGGCCCTTTCCGACCAGGTTCCCTTATCTTTCCAGTTAATATTATCTCGCTCATCTTACTGCTTTCATAAAATTTATATTCAAGTCTACATTTTTTATCTAATATTCAAATAACGAACTTACCGAAGTTTCAGCATGAATTCGTTCTATCGCATTACTTAACAACTTGGACACCGAAAGTACAGTAATCTTCGGGCATTGTGAAGCTTTTTCCCGAATGTCAATCGAATTAGTTGTTATCAGTTCCTTAAGATCGGACTTGTAGATACGATCTATAGCCGGCCCTGAAAGAACCGGGTGAGTACAACATGCAGAAACGGAGTTTGCACCTGCGTTTAGCAATGCTTTTACAGACTCTGTTAAGGTTCCTGCCGTGTCTACCATATCGTCTACAATTAGGACATCAAGTCCCTTGACCTCACCAATAATATGCGTGGCTTGGGCTATATTTTTCCCTTCGCGCCTTTTATCTATTATTCCAAGTCCAACGCCAAGGGCTTTGGCGTAAGATCTGGCTCGCTCAACCCCACCTGCATCTGGAGAAAAAACAACCAAATTTTCATGTTTCCTAGATTTTATGTAGTCAACGAATATTGGTGCAGCATATAGATGGTCCACAGGCAAACCAAAGAAACCTTGGATCTGACCAGCGTGCAAATCCATCGATAAGACCCTGTCGGTTCCACTTGCAGTAATTAAATCTGCCACAAGCTTAGCAGTTATAGGAGTCCTAGAGGAAACCTTGCGATCCTGTCTTGCATACCCAAAGTATGGTATAACAGCAGTAATCCGTTTCGCTGATGCCCGCTTGATAGCATCTATCATTATTAGTAGTTCCATCAGGCTATCATTAACGTTTGACGAAGTAGGCTGGACAACAAAAACATCAGATCCTCGTACATTCTCTTTGATTTGTACGAAAATCTCACCATCTGAAAAATTGGTGAGTTCCCGCTCGCACAGGCTAACGTTTATATATTTGCTTATTTCCTCGGCTAAAAAAAGATTACTTCGCCCACTGATAACTACCAGCCGTCCATTATTGTTAGACTTCATTCCATCTCCTGATATATCCACAAATACACTTATTTTCTAACCAGATAAAAGTGGCTGGGGCGGCAGGATTCGAACCTGCGGATGCGGATTCCAAAGACCCGTGTCTTACCACTTGACGACGCCCCAATCCAGCGGACTGGGCATTTAACCACATAACGCAGTGGAAATCTAGCACCGAAAACCCTTGTTTGCTCCATATTATATACAAGTTTACTCACACAAACATTCCATTTATGTAAAAAACCTAGCCATTCGAAAATACCATAATTATTCTACGCTACATTAGACACTAAACCTGTCTAATTCTTTACTTTTCTATGGAATACATTTGACATTTCACTTTTGGTTGGATAAACTTCAGTACGTTAAATTGAAGATCTTAAATGACCCCATGTTTATGGTGGTGGAGATCGGTTAGCTTTTTTTGATTGTTCGATTTTGAGCGAGCGAATACTGAGTTTACAATGGACTTGGTTTTTGTTTATAGACGCTGAGAGTGGTGTCAAAACAGGCGGGTGGATCGAGATTGTGTAAACTGTGGTCTTCTGCGCCGGTATTTCGGGGTAAAACTATATGTCTATAATGAAATTCTTAAAGGGGATGTTTATGAGCAAAGTACAACAAATGCTTGATATCCGAAAGCAGATGAAAGAGCTTAGCGGTTCCATGAGCGATGCCGAAGCCAATGAGTACATGGATGCTGTGGCCGGATTCAATCCACGCATGTTTAAGATTATCAATACTGTTAGCACCGATGCTGGGGTATGTTTCGGTAACTATTACTCAACTGTTTTCTCTGATGGTGCCCTGTCGGGGAAAGTCAAAGAGTTGATGTTCATGGCTGGTGGAGTAGGCACAATGTCTTCGAAGTGTATCGTTCATAACATTCCTGCTTGCGAACAGGGTGCTACGATCCCAGAAGTTTTCGAAGCTGCCACAGTTGGAGTTATTTTAGGTGGTTTTTCGCCACGTGGTGCTGGTATTCCTTATGCGTTTGACTATGCCCTAAAATGTATCGAAGGTGCATCTGCATTTCATAATGAGCTGTCTGCCTCCGGTGACAAAGCAAAAGCAAAAGCAGCAGGCTTCGAAGCAATGGCTGTTCGTGGTGCTAACATTGATGGTGGTATTGATCGCTAGAAATTATAGCAATATAAAAGTCGGGCTGAATAGCCCGGCTTTTTTTTTGCAAACTCGTTCTTAAGTACAGTAAGTGGTTCTTAGAAAAACACCCCTAGTTTTACAATCTTGTTCAGCAAAATTATAAAATGGTCAATATTGGGATGCCGTGTTGACAAGTAGTCGTTCATACCCAAAGGATCAAACCAGAAGCTAGAAATGGTGAGTTATTGCAAGCTCTTAGTCTGCAAGTTCGTCATTCGTTTCATCTTCCACAGAAATACGCGGCTGCCCTGGCGCCATCTTATTTCCGTGCATATAAAATTCAAAAATATCTGGTCTGCTATAATGACCACAATTATCCATCCAAGCTTTGGCAGACCGTATTGCATTTTGAGAGGCTTTAGCAGTTATTATTCCCTCTTCCATATGAAGCGGACCAGCTAATATTTCTCCGTTGGGGCCGATTATGCAACTGTCTCCACTTCTTGGGACGGCACGGAGTGGTAGCATAGCCTGATATTTTTTAGGTATATCCTCTTCACGAATCAGTCCTGATGCCAAAATTCCATAACAGGAAGCTTGTGAACAAAGAGCTTGGGTTAAAAAAGTCTGCCTAGTGAATGGTTCTCCTCCTGGCCATATGGCAGCATGAAATTGCGTCCCCTGCATCATAAGCGCATATGCTGGCAGAACCATTTGATTTTCCCAGCAATTTAGGCCAGACAAATTTCCATACGGTCGTTGATACACGTTAATTGACTTTCCATCACCCTCTCCCCACATAATACGTTCCGTGGCAGTTGGTTTTATCTTCCTATGTTTGCCAAGTATTTTACCTTCCGAACTAATAAAAAGGCACGTAGCATATATTGTACCTACACTTACTGAGTCAAGTTCAGCGACACCAATTACTACATCACAGCATGATTCCTTAGCAGCCTGACAAAGGTAATCGGTGCATGGACCTGGAATTGTGACACCTGAGGCAAGATAATCTATAGCAGCCTCCTGACCCATTGGCTCAGCCCACGCAACATTAAACCATGGATACCCTGGGAGCCATGTTTCTCCAAAAACAGCAAGCCGCACACCTAAAGAACCGGCTTTGTGAATTAACTTTACCGCTTTTTCACAAGATGCCTCCCTATTGAAAATAACAGGAGACGCCTGCACTGCACCTAGTATTATCTCATCGAGCATGTTTTCTATCCTCTATTGATCTTTTAATTTTATCATAAAGCCATCTCAAAGTAGCCATATAACAAGGATTGAAGAAACTCCACAATCTTTGATCAACTCAACAAACAGTGCTTCCACATAGAGTCATTTCCGTGCGATTGGTAGTTTGTGAGCTATATCAGCAACCGGCCATGCATAAGAGTGTACAATTATTAGAGAATAGCAAATTAATCAGGTAAACACACCATTTGCCATTGCTGAGAAATTGGAGTTGTTTATAATGTCATGATGTTGGATACGCAATTAATAGAACAGCATGGCCTTACCATGGAAGAGTTCAATTTGGCCAAGGAGATACTGGGTAAGGAGCCCAACCTTGTCGAACTAGGCATATTTTCTGTCATGTGGAGTGAACATTGCTCTTACAAAAGCTCTCGCAAACACTTAAGCAAGTTGCCTACCGAAGGTCCACAAGTAATTCAAGGTCCTGGTGAAAATGCTGGAGTTGTCGATATTGGTAATGGCTTAGCCATAGTCTTTAAAATGGAATCACATAATCACCCCTCTTATATAGAGCCTTATGAGGGAGCGGCAACTGGCGTTGGTGGAATATTACGCGATATCTTTACCATGGGGGCGAGACCAATGGCATCCCTTAACTCACTACGATTTGGCTCGATGGACCACGCAAAAACAAAGTACCTGTTGGATGGAGTAGTCGCTGGGATCGCTGGATATGGAAACTGCATGGGAGTTCCTACCATAGGCGGAGAGATGTTTTTTCATCCAAGTTTTAATGGTAACTGCCTAGTCAATGTATTCAACCTTGGACTTGTAAAGAAAGACCGTATATTCCTTGGTAAGGCCGAAGGCATTGGCAACCCAGTGATGTATGTTGGCTCTAAAACAGGGCGTGATGGCATCCATGGCGCAACTATGGCAAGCGAGGAGTTCGATGAAGACAGCGAGGAGCGCAGACCAACTGTGCAGGTGGGGGACCCATTTACTGAAAAGCGCCTATTAGAGGCTTGCCTGGAGCTTTTCAAGACAGACTATGTTGTAGGCATACAAGATATGGGTGCCGCAGGGCTAACCAGCTCATCAATCGAAATGGCCGGAAGAGCTGGTACTGGTATTGAAATGGACTTGGGCAAAGTACCAAAGCGTGAAACAGGAATGACCCCATATGAAGTAATGCTTTCAGAATCTCAAGAAAGGATGCTGCTTGTTTGCAGGAAAGGAACAGAAAGTGCGGTAAAAGAAATATTCGATAAATGGGAGCTTAATGCAGAAGTAGTAGGCAAGGTTACTAACGGTGGCATGGTGACTATCAAAGATGATGGTGAAATTGTAGCTAACCTACCAGCCGCAGAACTTTCAGAGTCCGCACCTAAATATACAAGAACTTATAGTGAGCCAGAAAACTTGGCAGAACGACAATCATTCAATATAAACAAGGTTTCAGAACCGAGGAATCTTACAAAGACATTACTCAAACTAGTCTCCTCGCCCAATCTTTGTTCTCGAGAATGGGTATACAAGCAATTTGATCATCAAGTGATGTCAAACACAATAGTTATGCCTGGTTCAGACGCGGCTGTTATAAGAATAAAGAATACGGACATGGCAGTGGCAATGAGCTTGGACTGCAATAGCAGGTATTGCTACCTTGATCCATATATCGGAGGTATGCAAGCTGTTGCAGAGGCAACACGCAATGTGGCTTGCTCAGGAGCTAAACCTATAGCTATTACTGACTGCCTCAATTTTGGCAGCCCCGAAAGAGCTGATGTAATGTGGGGTTTTATAGAAACAATAGAGGGCATAACCAAGGCGTGTAAGGCACTTGGAACACCTGTTGTCTCAGGTAATGTTTCCTTCTACAACCAGACAGATGATCAAGCAATATTCCCTACCCCAACAATAGGAGCTGTAGGGGTTCTTGAAGATCATAATAAACTTGTGGGGCAATATTTCCAAAGTCCAGGTGATGTGATCATTCTTCTAGGTGAAATCGAACCGGAAATTGGTGGGAGCGAGTACATGTCATTTGTACACAACGTAGAGCAAGGAATTATTCCAAAAGTCAATTTGCAAAGAGAAGCAACACTTCAAAAAACAATGATAGATCTTGCGGATAAAAAACTTGTCTCGTCAATTCATGACATATCTGATGGAGGTCTTGCAGTATGTCTTTGCGAATGTCTGTTTACAACAAAAAGCAACGACCAGGTGGGATTCAAGGTGAAACTAAAATCCGACTTTCGAGATGATATTACACTATTTTCGGAAACTCAATCCTCGGCAGTGATCTCTATTAACAAAAGTTACGTTGACCTCGTAATGGGTTTAGCAAAAGCTAATGCTTTACCAGCTACAATAATTGGTGAAGTTACGACAAGCGAAATTTCTTTTGAAATAAACGGCGATAAAAAAATTATTTGCAAGGCTGATGAACTGGTAAGCGCTTGGAGAGGCGCTCTTCCAAGCTGGATGTAGCTTTCAAAGTTTCTTTATCCTGTTCTTTGTGTTCAATTACTAACTAAAACCTTTAATGCTATGCCTAAATCCTTAAAAAAATTGACAATTAACCAGGGCACTTGCGGGTACAGATACAATCGTGATTCTTTTCTACTAGCTAACTTTTATGATGGCCCACATGAAGGTCACATTGCTGACTTCTGCTCTGGGACAGGAGTTATTTCCATTCTACTAAACAGGTTGCACCCGCGTCTAATTGTAACAGCCATAGAGATTGATCCCGTTAGTTGCAAAACATCACACAAAAATGCTTTAGCATCCGGGATATCTAAATATAATGTAGTTACTGCAGATATAAAGTCGGTCGCAAATTTAATTAAGGCAAATTCTTTTGACGCAATTGTGGCTAATCCACCATACCGAAGAGCTGGCTCTGGGAGGGTTAACCCCGATCCGCGTAGAGCTATTGCTCGTCATGAAATTAAAATGACTTTTACAGATTTAATTAAAGCTGCAACAGTACTTTTAAAAAGAAATGCGTCACTGAGTTTTATAATGATTAACGAGCGTAAGAAGGAATGCATAAGAATTCTCGATGAGTATGGTTTTTCCATAGCTAGAACCCAAGAGATTAAATCTTTTGGCAAAAGACCTCCCATCCTTTTCATGGTGAAGGCAACTTCAGGCAAAATACATGAAACAATAATTGACAAACCCTTGATCTTGAAAAATTCAGAAGGTAACGATTCAAGGGTTTTTAAAAAGTTAATGGAAAAACATGTCTGAGCTTGCACCACTACTTGCAGTTCTAGGGCCAACCGGTAGCGGTAAAACCGAGGTTGGAATCGAACTTGCAAAAAGATTGGGTACGGAAATTATTTCTGCCGACTCGATACTTGTTTACCGTCATTTTAATATTGGCTCTGCAAAGCCGGATCAAGAAAGCCAAAAAAGGGTTGTTCACCATATGATAGACGTGGCAAACCCTGATGAAGAGTTTAACGTATCTAGGTATCGTGACGCGGCGAAAGATATAGCTTATAAATTATGGTCTGACGGTAAAATGCCACTGGTGGTTGGCGGGGCATGGCTTTATGTAAAGGGTCTAACCAGACAACTATCATTTGGCATAAAAGTATCTGTTAAAGGGCAAGACAGATTAGATGAAATCTACTCAACCGTCGGTCAACCTGGTGCCTATAACATGCTTCAAAGAATTGATTCGTCATGGACCTCAAAGGTACATCCTAATGACACTTTTAGAACACAACGCGGTCTTGGTGTTTATTTTACAAGCGGAAAAACAATGACAGAGATAATTAAAGATACAAAACAGCCTGCTGTTTTTGATTTTGTGCTTATAGCCTTAAGCCCTCCGCGCAAACAACTTCATGAAAGAATCGAGAAACGTGTGACAGCGATGGTGAGAGCTGGTCTGAGGGACGAAATACGCGAATTAATGTCTATGGGTTATAATAGCGCAACTAAGGCGATGCAGAGTATAGGCTATAGAGAAATCTATAAGGAGCTAACTCAAAATGTAAACCCAGAAGAAACTGAACGCCAAATTGCAAAAGCAACAAAAGCCTATGCCAAACGCCAACTTACTTGGATGCGCAATAATCCTGAAATAAACATTCTAAATACTAGGTTAGGCGATGATCCAGCAAAAATATGCGATAGACTTTTATCAATCCCAATTGTTGAGGAGCTCCTAACTCGACACCATGTGGAAATTACTTAACAGTTATACTCAAAAAATAACGACAATTTTTTTAATAATAGTCGCTATCACAAATATTTCTAAGTGCCAGGCAGCGGCATCATTTAAAGTCACTGAAATTCAACAAAGCGCCTCTTTTAATCTGTCCAAAGCTCAAAGCTACATGGAAACAAACCAAGCGGAAAAGGCAAAGACCATACTGGAAAACTTAATAAAGTCCAAGTTCATTTTATCTGACTATGCCATTTACGATTTAGCCGTTTTGGAATTTAAAGCTAAAAGGTACTTAGCGGCGCTATCAACTATAGCTTTGCTCGAAGCAAAGTACCCAGAAAGCCCTACTTTATTAGATGCTCTAAAACTTAAAACCGAGCTATCTTGTAATGATCTTCGGTCTTCACTTTGTGGAAAAATGTTAGAAACAACTTCAAGCAAACTTTTTGGTGCTGAGTTTTTAGCAAAAAGAGAATACTTATATGCTAATAGGGCAATTGAAATGGACAGCCCAATTACCGCATATAAACATTTGCAAAACATTTATTACAATAAACCAACATCATCCGTGGCCGATGTGGCCAAACGTGGAACTATTAAGTTAAGAAAAGAATATCCCAAAAAAATTGTTAATGCATTCCCACATGCCACATTTAGCCAACGCATAAGTCGGGTGAATCGGTTGAACGGAGCATACCGCTTTGATGATGCTGTGGATGATCTAAACCGCATGTTAAACATAGGATATTCAAAAAAAAGAAAGGCTAAAATTCTGTACACCCTTGGCATTACTCTCAAAAGAGCTCGTCGAAGTTCGGAGGCAATTACTGTATTAAATAAACTTAAACTTGAGCACCCCAAAAGTGATCTCACTCACTATGGGCTATACCAGCTTGCTGTAATTGAATGGAACAACAACCGAGATCACCAGGCACAAAAAGTTTTACTAAAGGTTCTTGAAACGACAAATGATAACGATTTAATAAAGAAGTGTCTCTTTGTCTTGGGTAAAATTGAGGAAGCTAATGGCAACTTCAGTCGAGCGATTAAGCTATATGATAGTGGGCTTAAGATAACATCATCCAAGCAGTTAGAAGAACGGTTTAGATGGCAACTCGCTTGGACCACTTACATACAAGGAAACTACAAAAGGGCTTCTGCTTTGTTCGTGGAATCTTTGGTGAAACAACGTCCAGAAAAGAGAGATGGTGGAGCCATATATTGGAAGATTAGGTCTTACAAGAAGATGAACAAGCAGACTGAAGTTGCAGCAAAAGATTTAAGGACAGTGTTCCCACATACTTATTACGGCTTAAGAATTGATTCAGGCCCCATTAACAGAATTAAAACTTTGATTGAACCAGCTAATAAAAAGGAGATCAGAGGGGTAGCAGAAAGGAGTTATGATGGCAAGCTAACCAAAAGAACTAAGCTACACCTTTTACGTTATCAACTTTTACTTCTTGCAGGTATGGAGAAAAGGGCCGTTTTGGAGGTAAACCTGATTAAGAAAAGTTTTCATAAACTTGATGTAAAAAAAGCGATTTGGCTAGGCACACTTTATCTTAAGGCTGGGGACCCTTGGTCTTGTTTACTCTTGCAAAGTAATATCGCATCCAAAATAAAACAAAAGGATGACTTTAATTCTCCATTTTGGAGAATGTATTACCCTATAGCTTACTGGGCTGAAGTTTCCAATCTTTCAAAGCGTTTTTCAGTGGATCCTTTTCTTACACTCTCCATAATTAGGCAAGAATCCGCTTTTAATGACAAAGCACACAGCCCAGCAAATGCTCGCGGACTAATGCAACTTATTCCATCTACCGGTAAGACCATGTTTGGAAAGCTAGGCAATGAGCAAAAGTTCAACAATGACATACTTTTTAATCATAGTATCAATCTGACATTGGGCATCGCACATCTTGCAGAACTGATAGAGGAATTCAATGGTAATATCATACTAACGGTAGCCGCATATAACGCTGGATCTTCCGTAGTCAAAAAATGGGCAAAAAGAATCCCAATGACTCCAGATGACGAATTCATTGAACTGCTACCGTATCCAGAAACTAGGGGATACGTTAAAAAAGTTTTAAGGAACTGGATGATGTATAAGATTTTATATTCCAATAATTCAAAGAATTATGTTAACAAAGATAAAGTAAAGTACTTAGAGTAAATATGGAGAGAAAAAAATTTGTTTGATGTAATTATTAAAAACGGTCTTGTGGCTGATGGTATCACCGACAGCCTCATCAGTGCCGACGTTGCCATAAACAGTGACCGCATTGCTGTGGTGGAGCCAAACATTGACCCTGATAGAGGCAAAAAGATCATCGAGGCCAAAGGTATGATTGTGGCACCAGGGTTCGTGGATGTTCATTCTCATTCAGATTATTACCTGATAATTGACCAAAGGGCTGAGTCAAAATTAATGCAAGGAGTTACAACAGAGGTTGGAGGTAACTGTGGTTATGCAGCAGCTCCAATGTCAGGGAATCTGTTGGAACGCCGTGTCAGAGATTATCAACACCAGTTCGGCATAGATGTTAAGTGGACTGACCTTGAAAGTTATTTTAATGAATTAAAAAACCATGGATTAGCGGTCAATTTTGCTGCCCTACTAGGCTATAACACTATACGCGGTTCTGTGATTGGAGAAAATTCCCATCAGCCTGACAAGAAAAGCATGGATGCTCTTTGTAAAATGACGGCTTGTGGTCTTAGTCAAGGAGCCGTAGGGATGTCTTTGGGGGTGGTATATCCACCAGCTTGCTTCGCAAAAGAATCAGAATTTATTAAAGTTTTTAAGGAGGTGGCCAAACAAGATAAAGTGCTTACTGCGCACATCCGATCAGAAGGAGCCAAGCTACTTGAAGCATTAACTGAAATAGTTAATGTTGCCAAAGGGTCCGGCTCAAAGTTACAAATATCCCACCTTAAAACTGCTGGCAAAGAAAACTGGTCTAAGTTAGATGCGGCTCTAGAAATACTTGAATCAGGTATGGAAGATGGACTTGAAATAATGGCTGACCGATATCCATACATTGCTTCAAATACAGGACTCCAAGTCGTTCTGCCCGACTGTGCTTTTACCGGTGGTAGGGATCAGCTAATGGCAGATTTACTGGATAAAAATAAAAGAAAAGAATTTAAGGAAAAGATCTTACAAGCCCACCCAGACCCAGAGTATTGGAACACGGTTATGATATCCCAAGTTGTCACACAAAATAATTTAGACGTCGAAGGCCTCTCAGTCTCACAGGGCGCCGATGCTAGAGGTAAAGATGTGTTTGACTTTACGTTTGACCTGCTTATCGAGGAAAAATCTAACGTTGAAGCAATTTTTTTCTGCATGAATGAGAAGAACTTAGAAAGAATTTTATTAAAACCGTGGGTGTCAATTGGATCAGACTCGGGAGCAAGAGCAATTGATGGCCCTCTCGCAATGGGTCGTCCACACCCAAGAACCTTTGGCACATTCCCTCGCTTTTTTGCTGAGTTCGTAAGAAGGAAAAAACTATTCACAATACCAGAAGCCGTACAAAAAACTAGTTATAACCCAGCCCAGTTCTTTGGGATCTCGAAAAGAGGAAGGATTACACCAAACTGGTATGCTGATATTGTTATATTTAACCCAAACACAGTAGAAGACACCTCCACATATTTGAAACCATTTTCATATCCAATTGGAATAGAACATGTATTTGTAAATGGAACTCAAGCAATCTCTCACGGCAAGCCAACCGGGACCAAAAGCGGTTCCATAATCACAAGCTAACTGCAAGACTGATTTGGCAAAGGGTCTATCGTAACTGTGATTATTTTATTAATAATCGTATAGGTTGGGTTTAGTGGTTTCAGTTTGATTCGGTTATGCCGATTTTCTTACAATCATCACTTCTGAACGCTGATCAATCCTAATTACCTTTTCCCAACTCATACCCAAATCCTTAAACCAACCTTTGATGGTATCCTTGGAATAAACGGACCCCTGCTTAGTTCCTAACATCATTTGAATGGCAAATACCGCTGCTGGTCCCGGGTCTTTATCAGGCCCCAGTGTCATTTCATGTATTGCGATAAAACCACCTGGTGCTAATACCATCTCAGCTTTTTTTAGTAGGCTTTTAGCTTCTTCCTCACCAAAAATATGTAAGACTTGAGAGATAAGAATTCCATCGAATAGCGAACCAAACGAAAATTGGCTTTTAGTTAAGTCACCACCTATAAATTTAATACGCTCACCTACTCCAGCTTTGTGAGCAAAATCATTTACAATATGTTCAGACTGGGGTTTGTCGAAACATACAGAAGAAAGGTTTTTCATTCTTTTGCAAAATTCAATCATATATGTTGCTGGGCCACATCCAATATCTAAAATTTCCATCCCGTCTTTTAAAGGCAAAGCTTCAAACATGCGTTTACTAAATCTATGGGCTATATCATCCATTGCTTTTATGAATATCTCGTGCCAAGCCTTTGTTTCATCTGGTGTTCTTTCTGGCTTTGGAATTGGCTCACCAGATTCAACAATTTCTGGTATTCGCATCCAATTAGCTAACGCCCTGTGGTCGAGTTCAAAAATATTACCTTTGTAATCATCTGAGCTTTTAATGAAGTGTTTTTCTATTACCTCTATGTTATTGAATGTCTGGCCCGACTTTTCTAGTAAACCAACACCGCTCAACCCCAACAACACAAGAAGTGTGCTCCTTGGGTCGAAATTTAAAATTGCTGCAATTTCATCAGCAGATTTGGGACCACCGGCAATTGCGTCGAATATTCCTGCATTATGAGCTTGCAGCATTAACATGGATGGCCGCCAACTCCATGAAAGACTCAAAATATCATCAATATCTAATAATTCTTTCTTTTTTAATGATCGCATTGAGTTCTCTGAGAGTTTGCGTTTAAAAATATATCATTTGGTTAGGGACCCTATTGCAATCCAAATTATAGCCAACAACCCTGAGACATAGAAAACACCGTCCAATAAAATATCTAGCCTGATACCTTTTGATATTACACGCATGTGATAAATCCATAAATAAAATATCGTATACAAGGCTGTAAGTGAGAATAAGTGCCCAAAACTAGTCGTCCATCCAACTTCTGTTGAAATGAAAAGTAGTCCGATAATAAATATTGTCAAAATTCCCAGGAAAACCTTAGTAGAATCCTTACCTATCAAAAGTGGAATCGTCTCCCTTCCAACGAGTTTATCTCCCTCTATGTCACGGATATCTGAGAGCGTTGAACGTATAAAAACAAGTCCAAAGGTATAGAATCCAGTAATAATGATAGAAGGTGTTAAAAGATTAGCTTCTGCAACCATTGCGGGTATAAGCACTGTAACTACCAACCATGCTAAACCAACAAACACATCTTTTGATGCGGGAATATCTTTTAACCTGTGGTATGGCAACCATTCTAACTCAGGAAACCATTTGACTGTGTAAGCAAGCCCAAGTCCCACTGATAAAACATAAACCATGGTTATAAGTGGCCCAAAATAAAGAACAGCCAGAAGCGAAAGCAGTGTTACAAAAATAGATGTTTTCTTTATTGTGTCTTGCCATTTAAGGTAAAACTTTATTTTTTTTGGCTCATTGTGTTTAACCGTCTGCACATCGTTTAGCTGGTTTAAAGCGTACATAGAAAATATATAACTGCTTGCAATAAAAGCAGATACCCATGAAAACATATACCCAGCCAACAACGAGTTTGCTAGCACCATAAGAGCAGATCCCAAGGCTAAGGATACATTACCGATAACCAATGAAGACAATAAACCTTTTATCTTATCAATAGGTGTTGGAGCCGTATTATTTAAGATGACTTCTAATTTTTCACGCACCCGCTCAATTATCCATGAAGGCGTGGATGTGCCAGCGGTAAGCCCTATCGTGTCATAAGACATAACTGTCTCTGGATCCAATTCCTCATCCGATTCGATAAGGGTTGCTACTGCACCAGTTGCTCTAGCAAGCTGAGCCAGTCTATTAGTATTAGCACTATTACGACCCCCCACTACAACCATCAAGTCTACTTGAGCTGCGATATCTCTAGTTTCTTGTTGTCTTTCTTCCGTAGCTTCACAAATCGTATTAACGATAACAGCTGATGGAAACCTCAGCAGCAAAGATCCAACAACTTGTTCGTATTTAGTGGTGTCGCAAGTTGTCTGGGCTACAACACATACCTTTTCCATATCAGGCAATAGTTCCAAATCATCTTCAGAGGCCACAACATGGCACTTATTACTAGCAAACCCCATAAGGCCAATAACTTCAGCATGTCCTCTGTCGCCAATAATTATAATGTCAAACCCTCTTGATGCATGTTTCTTAATAATCCCTTGAACCTTAGCAACTAACGGACAGGTGGCGTCGGTGATGGCAAGTCCCTTGCTTTTTAAATCTCTTCTTACTTTTGGAGTTATACCATGCGTTCGAATTATCAATCTGCCCTCATTAATTTCTGAGATATTCTCTGTAGCTAACACATGGTTTTTTTCTAGCATTTCAATTACTTGGGGATTATGTATTAGTGGCCCAAATGTAAAGACTGGGTCTTTGCTTTCAATCGCGGTTTCTAGCGTCATGTCCATAGCTCGCTTTACTCCCCAGCAAAATCCTGCAGATTCAGCGACAATTATATTTTTTTCTGTCATTGATGTTTTTGCCATAAGAAAGTTAGCTAGAGATGTTGAAATCCATATTAGACGGCCTCTCATCTTTACAATACATTTCGTGGCTCATAATGAAGGTTAAAATAGTGAGAAAATTACCCACTATAAAAATTATGCTGAAAAAAAAAGCTTAATAAGTTATCATAATATCAAAACCTGACAAGAAAAGTCAGGTATTTAGTTTGACATGATAAAGCTTAATATAACAAGTGGCTACGCTTATTGTATGGAATAAGACTAGCTTCAACAAAAAAAATTTTAGAACCACCAGTTTAAAGTAATTTAAATAAGGAGCTCTTCTTATGATGGAAGAAGACAACAATTTTGGTTACAGCGAGACAGTCATGGATCATTTCACAAACCCAAGAAACGTACTTAAAGTTTCCGAAGATAATTACCACGCTAGTGGTGTTGGCATGGTAGGCAATCCAACTTGTGGCGACATGATGAAAGTGTGGATAAAAGTAACTAATGATGATCGAATAGAAGATCTAAAATGGAAAACATTTGGCTGCGCTTCAGCAATAGGCTCAACGTCAATGATGTCCGAGATGGTTACAGAAAATGGAGGAATGAAAATAGACGATGCCCTTAAGATTAAGCCACAGGATATTATGGATAGATTAGGAGGTCTTCCTTCAATAAAAATCCACTGTTCAGTGCTTGGCGATAAAGCACTACGTGCAGCAATTCATGACCACCTCAAAAAAACAGGCAGAGATGACTTGATTGAAGAGGTGAAGGCTACAACAATATGTGATTGTCTAGGGGTGACTGACCTTGAAATCGAAGAAGAAGTGTTAGAGGGCTGCACAGACTTTGAACAACTTCAAGAACGCACAAAAATTTCTACTGGTTGCGGAAAATGCCGCAAAAAGGCTAATGAAATTTTTGAGGCCAACAGAGTTAAATACTTCGGTTAGGTTGACATAATGGCTATCAGAAAAATTGCCCAGACAGGCAATCCTGTTTTAAGAAAAAAAGCAGAGTTGGTTCCATTGGAAAACATCGATTCCAGCGCAATCCAAAGTTTAATAGATGATATGATTGATACAAAGGAAGAGTATCATGGTGCAGGACTTGCTGCGCCTCAAATACACGAATCCTTGCAAATCATTGTTGTGGGAATTGGAGACTCTGAAAGATATCCTGATTCACTCCTCACACCAGATACTATTATTATCAACCCAAAAGTTGCTTCCTTTTCGCAAGACATGGACGAGGACTGGGAGGGGTGCCTAAGCCTTAACGACCTGTGGGGGATGGTAAAGCGGTCAAATGAGATAGTTGTGGAAGGTTACAACCGTGAAGGAGGTAGTATTGAAATTCAGGCTAAAGGGTTCACTGCCAGAGTGTTCCAACACGAAATAGATCATTTGTATGGGAAGCTATTCGTAGATAGAATGTCTAGCATGGACTCGCTTTCATTTGGTCCTGAGTTTCGCCGCTACAGCAAAATGCTCAAAAAAGAAGAACTGCTTTAGTTAAATCTAGTTTGATAATTACAATCAAACTACACTTGAGCATTTGTGCAGGGGAAAATAAGTTGAGTAATGTGCGTAAGCTTGGTCAATCTAAATTCTTCAAACGTCTTTTTTTTGGCATTGATATACCTGATCAAACACTCTCAAATACTGAGAAGTTACTAAATTCCTTTAGCATCTCATCCAGTCACGTAAAATGGGTTCGTACTGCCCATCTGCACATAACTCTAAAATTTTTAGGTGATGTTGAGGAAAAAAATATAAGTGCAATATGTAGCGCCGCAAATAATATTGCTAAAAACTTTGAACCGATTAACCTATCTGTGGTTGGCATGGGGGTATTCCCAAACAGATATCGTCCAAAAGTGATCTGGCTTGGCGTTAACGGAGATATTGAAGACCTGGCTTGTCTTGAAGCAAAGTTGATGCAAAGTTTAACGCCACTTGGATATCCCCCAGACGAAAGACTTTTCACAGCTCATATATCAATTGGTAGAATAAAGGATAACTCAGCAAGGGGCGAGATTATTCGTTTGGTTCACAAGTACTCAAAGGAAGAGTTGGGAGATGCCTCATTTAGTGATTTTCATCTTTATGAAAGCAGGCTAGGCCCTAGGGAGTCAATTTACACAAAAATCAACTCCTTTAAACTCGGAGGCAACCAATCAACATTATGAGAAATTCATACCAGACCTAGAAATACGTGTCATGGTAGCAGATTCGATTTTACCTGTTGTTTCAAGCCAATCAATTATCCTCGCACCATCTTTGCTATTTCCAATGATAACAAACAATGTTGGGCCCCAACTGCTCTGGCCAGCCGCCATAAAGCCTTGTTCTTTTAGTTGAGCTAAAAGCTCCTTACCCATTTCTGTAGACGCAGACCCCACTTGCAAATGGCCAAACTGTAATATGGCTAATTTTTGTAGTAGGCATATACCATTAGAGAAAAGCTTAAAGTTACCACTTGCTAAACCCTGCACTAGAGTATGAGAAAGCTCATCCTTGAATTTCTTCAGTTTGGAGCCGGACAACGGTTTAATTTTTTCAAACCGTTGATCTTCGATTACACCAAAAATCTTACGTTCACGCTGAAACATTTTAGGTTTGATAACTATAACGCGCCATTTCTGTGGTATTTTATAACACGTTATGGTTCCACCACAATCAACTGCAGCTCCGCCCTTATCAAAAAGTAAAGACCCCATCATCGATCTCTCTCCTCTGCCCATTGCCTCAGCCGTTTTATAGATTGATGTTCTGTTTTTCTCCAGTTTCATAATAGCACTTGCTATAGACAATGCTCGCCTCGTCCCAGAACCAAACCCCTCATGCCGTGGTATTGAAATAATGGACTCTGCCTTATATTCCCGTACTGTCCCAACTAGCCTTTTTGCTCGCTCGACATCTCTCTGGGCAAAACCGCCACACTGTTTGTGTTTTGTACAACAAACCTTAATTTGTGAAAATGGATGCTGTATGGTAATGCCGGCAGAAATAAAACCCGGATCATCAGATATTTTTACCAGGCCTAGGTGTAATCTTGCTCTGGCACGCACAACAATCGCACCAAATTCTCTTTTCATGGAGAGGGAACGGAGGATCGATAGAATGTCTCTACTAGTTCCATTGCCTCTATCTCATTGGGGCCGCCTGTTTTGTCAACTATGTTACGTGACACTTGCAAAGTATGCTTAATATCACTAGAAGGCAAGTAGTTAAGCCTAGTTACCATTATAATGGCTTCTATAACCGACCCCGTGGCCCTAATAATACCAGCGGGTGGAGACTTTAGTATTCTAGTCGAGGTTTTTGCACAAAAGAATTTAGATTTGTTGCCCATATTCTCAGTCGATTCAACTATGAACTCCAAGGCTTCATCTGCATTGTCAAGAATTGCCGCTTTACCATTTTTATCAATCGAATAATTAGGCACATGATCATACAAAGCTGTTTTTGCAAACAAAAGAACATCAGACGTGAAATTTACCACGCCACATGGCTGACATTTTAGATTTAAAAATGTGGTTGTTGAATGGAAAACTGTAAACAGAAGTTTTTCTTTTTGGTTAAATTGTATTCCCACTGGTGCAAAATTTACAATCCCATCCAAGTTCATCGTGGACACTATTGACTCAATTATTTCTGGCAATAGTCTAACTTCCTTGCCTTTTATGTGAAAGGTAGCCCCAGTCCAGCTGATGCTCCTGTATGTAGTTTTTGCCAAGTTGAAGCGCAGTTTGAGCCTTTTGCACCTCTTTCCCAAGATAATACGCATGGGATGGGTCATCTACGTTAAGCTTGTCAAACAATTCTTCAGCGCTTTTAGTTTTTATGTATTGGGTACAGTTGAAGATGTGAATAAACCCTTCAGCCACAAATATCCTATAGTTATGATCTCTTACCTTTCGACCCATTGCGTGTATCTCTTTTGAGTTAAAAGATGGCTTTATCCGGTCTTTTAAAACAAGCAGTCTATCATCGTACCCCTTTGGCAACGTTTTTTCCTTGTAAGAGTGCTCCATAATTTTGCGCGCCAACGAAATCTGAGCTACCGAACCGCTGTTCCATCCAACCACCTCTGTGGTTAGCATAAACTCAACATCGAGCTCAGTGCACATTCCAGTTATTACGGCGTTAATCCCTACATTGTCTGCTGCGGTGAGTTCTGTCAGATTTCCTGCTCCCATCATCATTGAGGCATTTGGGTACTTTTTTCTAACTGCCACATATCTGGTTAACGAATCAACCAAGCCAAAAGGTAGTGGATCTAGAATAGGGTCAACAACATAGTCAACACCCATTTTTTCTAGGGTCTTTAAATTATTGTATAGACTGGTTATTCCTTTACCAAAATCTGGAATAACCACTACCCTACCTTTAAGTTTTGGCGCAATTGCAATGTTTGATGAATTTACAGAAAGAAACATTCTTGCCCCTGCTCGGTTTGCAACTAACATCTCTTTTGGATTAAAAGTATCCACGCTAACATTCATTCCAAGCTTTTTGAGTTCTCTTACAGTCTCTCCTAAGTGGGGGCAAGGAGTATCGTTTGATAATCCAAGGTCTACCCAATCTGCCCCATCCTTTTGATATTGTTTAGACTTTTTTAATATCTGCTGCACGGTAAGAAATGGCACGTCAACGATTTCAGCTATAATTTTAAGGCGTGGCTTGGAATATACAACTTTCTTTTTCTTATGGCCAAAGTACTCAGGCAAACCACTGATATCCTCTGGTCCCCGACTGACGGTATGACCAGTTTTTTTTGATATCTCGGATATTTTTCCTTTGCATCCGCCAGGTATCACCACTTTGTTAGAAACATCTGATGGCAACTTTCTAGCTATGTACCGAGTAGTCATTAACGCTGCTACTTGAACTGGCATAACTATAAGATCATATTCAACTGTAGAAGCAAATCCAGACATAACTTTTCTAAGCGCGGGTTCGGCTAGTTTACCAGTTATCAGTGTTACCCTTTTGCGACTCAACAAAACATCTCCAACACAGTTATGCGTAACTCATCTATGGAGCGTACTACAGTAACTGTTTCGAATGTAGAAAGTTCATTTGTATGGGCCAAGTCAACTTTTCGTGGGTATACCATGACAGGTTTTGAAGGACCCATGCTCTGCATCTCTGGTGCAACATCTGTTGGGTAAACAATAGTAGGTACACGAGCTTTCCCGGCATGGGCAAAAATATTAGTTATCAATGTATCGCTTATACCAAGCACAAACTTAGCAACGGAATTCGAAGTGGCCGGAGCTACTACCAGTCCTCGATATTGGTTAGATGCAAACTTACCACATATTGGTGACGAGGATGACTTTTCGGTATGCATTTTACCGCTAAAGTTGTTAGGATCTACTTTGTATATTTTTGAAACCTCTTCTGCGGCCCTAGACATAAAAAGCTCTACTCCTTCAACTTCACTTATAAACCCATATATCTCATGAATCTCGTGCCCGGCTCCTGTGATGCACCATCCAATATTCTTCTTCATCGGTATTATCCTTTTTTCGACAACTCGTTATAGCCATGCTTCATAAAAAATACAAATAAGCTAGATGCAGTTAAATCAGCCGTAGATCCAGGGTTTAAGGTATTTCCATTCGAACGTAAATGACTATCCAGCTCCATAATCTTCTTCCTACCAGCATCAGTTGTTACACCACCATTATCTAGCACAACGCCAGCCATATTTGATATCTGGTGCGCTTCCTCAATTGATGTTTTCCGCGATACTAACGAGTCCGGATATAGGTACAAAAGCTTTAGATATGTATGGACTATCGCGTCACGAAATATTAAGCCAACCTCAATGTTTAATTCCAATTCTGGCAAACCTTTTTCAAAAACTATCTCAAACGAATTGGCGTATTCATAGGCTATCCAATCCCTATTGGCGGACATCTTCATTGCTCGCAAAAGTGTTATATCAGGGTCCTTGTTCACACTTTGTGATTTAACTTTATTGAGTCCACTCGGGTTGCATAGTCGAATGGCCTGATATGCTTTTTTAGCATCGGACTTTGTAAGGCGCACCAGGACTTGTTTGACTGAATCTCGATCCAGCCTACCTTTTTTATAGTAAGCCAAAGCCATTGGAGCAAAAAGCAAGACAATGCCTAGGTTAGCATTTGAAGACGAGGCTTCCAAACACCCTTTAATTGATTGTAAAATTAGGTCGCCAACGCTCCTATACCCACTTTCCCTAAACACCTTTCCAAGTGTCACTGCACAGTGAAGAAAGTCAAGGTAATCAAGATCTTCGAAGGCACAAGTTGGTGTGACATTACCTGGTTTATTGCTTGAGACTTCCAATAAACAAGCCATCTCTACTGCCTTGCTAATTTTCGCTAACCTAAGTTTACTCATTGATAAACCAAGCCTACAATGTGATCCGAGATTGTAGTTTCACAGGTTTTCTGTAGACCTCTCCATCCTGGAATACCGTTCACCTCAATTATATATTCCGTACCGTTGCCATCGCAGAGAAAGTCAATGCCGGCATAATCAAGCCCAAGTATAGTAACAGCTTTTATTGCCATTTCCCTTTGTGAAACCGTTGGTTCTATTGTCTCCACGCTAGAGCCTCGGTGGAAATTGTTACGCCAATCATTACTTCTCCGTTTCATTGCAGCTATTACCTTGCCTCCAGCTACAAAAACTCGGGTGTCTTCACCTCCGTTATCCACAAAGGACTGTAAATAAAAGACAAATCTGCTCATTTCCATGGTTCGGAATACGCGGTAAGCTGTATCAGGATCGCAAATTCTCACTATGCCTTGACCACACGATCCATGAAGCGGTTTTACGACAACATCACCTAGAGTATTAAAGGCTGCCATGGCATCATCATATCCCTCACAAACCACTGTTTTTGGCGTTGGCATCCCTTGGTCGGCCAGCAAGTGTGACGTGTAAGCCTTGTCAACTGTCCGTTCTATGGCCTCAGGATGGTTGATGACCCGAACACCCATTGAAACAACCCTCCTCAAAGTGTTCATTCTAAACATTAACTGTTCCAATGATCCTAATGGGATGACTCGCACTATCACAGCATCCATATCACTTATATTAACATTTCCAACTCCAACAAGAGGTTTCATATCAGAAGTTGGTGTAGAAGAAGAATTACTATAGTCTGAATTCTTATCCCCTACAGCAAGAACAAGGTCCCTAATATCACCCTTATAAACAAGCCCTCCACGCCGTTTGATTGAAGTTTCAAGCTGGTCAATTTGCCAACCTTCTCTAGATCGTAATATTAGAATTTTCATTTGAGACCAAAAGATTCTTGAAGTAATTCTGGCAAAAACTCTCCACTTGTATGGAACGAGCCTGTCCTTGTGTTATTGATTTGAATCACAGCTGGAGAAAAAAGCATTGGGTCAATCTTGTAAAAATCACCGTATTTTTTAAACAGCTCATAAAAAGTCCTGCCATGATCCGACGAATGCGACGATGGAATTTTTTCTAGATTCTCCACGAGATATTCCTCATCACAATCTAGGGTCAGACACGACATTCCACCATACAGAATACAGTCGTTAGTCCTGCCAATCGCTTGGAGATCATCACAGGCTATAGGGGCTACTGGCGCAAAACCAACTCCATGTAATACCGTGTCCAATTTAAAGCCAACTTCGTGCAGCTTATGAATGGAGGTTTCAACTATCCTTGCCGAAACTTGAATAGCCCCAACAACAGAAGCAGTTGGGGCAGCAAGGATATAAAGGTTTTGTGGGTTAACTCCAAGTTGGGAGACAAGATGTTTAATTACTTTATCGTCTGGAAGAGTTGATGTTTCTAGCATTAGAACAGCAGTTGATGACTCCTCTTTATGTGCAATATGGTTAAACAGATCCTCCTTGCCAAATAAAGCACGAGCAGGCCCTGACCCCATTGCAAAGTATTCATCAACACATATTGCCCATCCGGCGTATTGCGAAGCCATGCATGCTTCCACAGGATGGTCCACGGTCACGGACACTGCTGGTAAACTGAAACTAGAATAATTTTTTTCTATTATTTCAACCTCGCCTAAACCAGACAAGCAGGCCCTAGAAAAGATAATTCCAGCGCCAACACTGCCTAGCTGTTCCACTCCACAATCAACAATAGTTGCCCCGCTAGGTGATTCTTTAACAGAAACTCGATATAACTCTGGATTGTCGATTAGAGGGGTTATAACCTTCCGAGCTATTTCATTCAGCGATATTACTTTCATTTTATTAATTTATTCCTTGAAACTAATTCTAATTTGTTGTAGCGATACATTATGGAAACTGAATGGATAAGTAGCAAGGACGGAGTTGTAAAACTTGAAACCGGGTTTCAGAAGATGCCATGGAGTGAACCCAAAGAATTGTTCAAAAATATGCGGGATCAACCCGGGCTGATATGGCTTGACAGCGGAATGGATCATAAAGGAAGAGGGAAATGGTCTTACATTATGTTCAACCCATATAAAGTTATTCATGGCAGTAACAACCGCTACACCGTTAAGGAAAACGGTAATGTTACATCTACTGATCATGACCCTTTTGATCTTATTAAATTATGCATGGCTAAATTAAAAGCTGAAGAAAATACTTACTCCATTCCCTTCACAGGCGGCATATGTGGTTTTTTTGGCTATGAATTGTTGATTCATTGCGAACCATCTACGCGTCTTGTCAGCCAGGACAGCTCAGAAGAGGGCCATCTTTGGGTTGGTTTCTACCACTCCGTGTTTGCCTTCAACCATCAGTCTAAAGAGGTTTATCTAATTGCGAACGGCCCCGTAGACAAAATAGTAACTAAAAAGCTAAGGGAAATGAAAAATGCCTTTTCATTGGTCAAAACAGATAGCGGGTTTCATTTGCCTACCTTGACGCCAAAAAGTAATTTCACAAAAGAAGAATATATAAACGCTGTAGAGTACATACGTCAATACATTGCCGAAGGTGACTGTTATCAAGTCAATCTGTCCCAGCGTTTTGAACTTGAAAACAGTTTTGACCCGATAGAAATGTATCTTCGACTTCGGTCCATTAGTCCCGCACCATTTGGCGCATACATGAATACTGATCAATGCCAAATTCTTTCTACTTCACCAGAAAGGTTCTTAAATCTGCACAAAGGACGTGCTCAGACCTGTCCTATTAAGGGGACCCGTCCCAGAGGTAAAAACAATATCTCAGACAACATGCTTTTAATGGAATTGCAGCAAAGTGCTAAAGATAGAGCAGAAAACGTTATGATAGTTGACCTATTGAGAAACGACCTATCAAAAGTATGTATGCCATCAAGTGTTGTGGTTACAAACTTGTGCAAATTGGAAAGTTTTCCTACGGTCCATCACCTGGTGTCTACAATAGAGGGTGAACTTCGGGAAGGGTACCAGGCAACTGATCTACTGAAAAGCGCGTTTCCTGGTGGTTCTGTAACTGGAGCTCCCAAAATTAGAGCTATGGAAATCATTAATGAGATTGAACCCCATCCAAGAGGCGTGTACTGCGGTGCTGTAGGATATATTGGCTACAATTCTACAATGGACACAAATATTGTGATTCGAACAATGGTTCGCACTGAGCAGATGGCGAAATTTCATGTAGGTGGTGGAGTAACCTACCTATCAAATCCAGAGGATGAGTATATGGAAACTTTAGATAAAGCACATGCACTCATGAAGGCGATAAAGGGATAAAGGGGTGGAAAAAGTAATAATAAACGGGAAAACAGTAAAGTCTGGGCTAATCTCGATCGATGACCGAGGGTTTACGCTAGGCGATGGTCTATTTGAAACCATTCCACTTTATAAAGGGAAGCCATTCCTATTGGCTGAGCACTTTGATCGTCTAAAGCTTAGCGCCAAAAAAATATCACTCCAGTTGCCAATTGAAAAAAAAGACCTTGAATCATCCGTCGACTTGCTCGCCAAAAGTAATGGAATACACCGAGGAGTAGCACGCCTTACCGTCACCCGCGGGAAAAGTACCTTTGGGTATAGTTTTATAAATAGTGTTAATCCAGCTTGGACTCTAACGGTTAGACCCTATAAGGTAATGGGTAAGGAAAAGAGGGTCCATGGATTTACGCTAAAACCAGTGCCTTTACGAAAACATCCGAGTTCACCGGTGCATAACCTAAAGACAATTAGTTCGCTGGATAAGATTATGGCACTAAATCAGGCGCAAAGGTTCAACTGTGATGAAGCTCTTTCTTTAACAACGGAAGGTTATATATCGTCTGGTGCTGCGGTAAACATCTTCTGGGTTAGAAATGGCCGCCTAGAAACACCTGATTCATCCTGTGCTATTTTACCTGGTGTAACACGAAAAATAGCTATAGATCTGAGCAACAATAATTGTATGGAAGTTTTAGAGGGGTGCTTCAACCTTGAAACTCTAAAAGAGGCTGAAGAAATCTTTGTAACAAACTCATTGCTCGAACTTGTTCCAGTTAGAAAAATCAATGGAATATTTGATTGTAGTGGCTCTAATAACATTACGACAAAGTTGCAAACCCTTTACAGACACACGATAGAGACCTCGTTGGCTTAATGAACAATGCTCAACCTGTTTAGCAGTTGGCTTTTATTTTAAATTGGCTTCAGTCTTTGATATGATAGAGATCCTGATGCAAAAAACCGATTGCTCTGAGGCATCTTAGCAATTGCAAAGTAACTCGAGCACACCACTGTTACTACGTGGGGTCGAGTTTTAGTCAGCTGGTAAGTTTATAATCAAATCACCGTGATTGATCCGAAGAGATTGGAAAAGATGGATTCAGCGAAAAAAAACCCTGAGGAAGAAAGTGCTCAATCTCTAACAATAGAAAAGATTGATCGTATTTCTGATGAAAAGTCTAGATGTGTTTCTGGTAGGCAAAAGGATCGAAAAACATCCATGGTAATAGTTCCTCTTGGTGAGTTTTTCCGTGCGCTGGTAAAGCCTATGGACAAGCAATATTTACGTCATCGTATTTCCCATGCAATCAACAAATGGGTTGAGAGCTTTGTAATCGAAGCAAAAAAATACGAGGTCGACTCCGCAGATCCGGAACGGCCAAAAAGGGAATCGGTAGACTTTAAATAGTTACTGCATAACACCATGGATGACTTATCCAATGACATGAAACTGCGGTGGGAGTTGCTACGACAATACGGCCAAAACTCTCTTTCTTTTCACACAATGCAAGGTGAAATTAGCTACTTCGATGATTTTCCACGCGGATTCATTGCCTTTAGAGACCATGGCCCATATCGTTTTGCCCTAACTGACCCAATCTGTTCCCCAATAGAAATGAGCAGGGTAATCAATAGATTTAACAACACCCACAGTTCCATTCTCTTTTTTCATATAACGGACTCCTCAGCCTCGACGCTTGAACGACTAGGTTATTATATAAACGAGATCGGTGAGGAAGTAATTATAGACCTTAGGTCGTTTAGCTTTGATGGGAGAAGTAAAGAGGATATACGCCATTTACATAATAATGCAAAAAGAGCTAGGGTAGAGGTTTTGGAAGCCTATAGCGACAAATGGTTATACAATCAGGCTCAACAAATTACTTGCTCGTGGTTATCCGAATTAAAAAAAAGCCCACGAGAATTTCAGTTCGTTACGCGAAAGCCCCACTATGATGATTTCTTTAATGTCCGTAAGTTTTACGGGATGGAGAACGGCAAAGTGTCTGCTTTTGTATACTTTGATCCAGTATGGCACAATGGAAGACTCATCGGTTACTGCCCATCAATACTACGAAGAAGACCAGAATCGCCAAAAGGCACACTGGCATGGATCCTAAAAAATGCTATGGACAAATTCCGTGAAGAGGGCGTGAAAAATCTATACCTAGGCTTAATGCCTGCATATAACATTGAAGATGATAAAATTTCACAGTTTCGTTATAGCTGGCATACTATGACAATGTTCCGATGGTTCTACAACTCAGCTATAACTAATTGGTTTTATGGGTTTAAAACTCTAGCATTCCACAAAGAGCGCTACAGGGCTGTTAAGAAAAAAGTTTATATGGCTACAAAATCACGCCTACCTGCCTTGCCATTATTTCACATGGGAAAACTGGTTAAAGTTTTATAAATACAGAAGCAAAGAGTAAGCGTTGGCCTTGTCTTGGTCAGGTTTGTATCATTACCTCAATTTCTTTTCTTGATTTTATGAAGCCTATATGTATAATTCCTTGGTGTTTTATCTGAGAGCGAGAGCCTGTCGTCACGGAGGGTGGTCACAAGATTCTGAATCCACCTCACGAAAGGTTCTGGGTTCTACTGCCTGGGAATGCAAATCAAATTGGTTTGCTTTCTCAGACAGACCTTATTGGAAAAAGGAAAATGTCTGGTTATTTGTTGACGTATTGTTCAAATATGTTTGAACAAGAGATAAAAGAAGCCGGGGGTTCATGGTAAAATTTGGATCCCTATCGACAACAGCTAAGGTAGTTTTAGGGTTTATTGGAACTGCAATAGCAACTTTCTTGGTTCTTTTCTACATCTTTTATGAAGGGCCATTTTATCTGGTTGCTCACCAGCCAACCCAACCAATCAACTACTCTCACAAGGTTCACGCGGACGATAATAAAATCCCTTGCCAGTATTGCCATACTTTTGCAAGGCGAAGTGAAATGTCTGGTGTGCCAGGGGCTGCTCGTTGCATGAACTGCCATGAAAGCGTTAAACAAGAAGCACCAGAAATCAAAAAAGTAATTGCCCATTATGAAAACAATAAACCGATCGAATGGGTCAAGGTCTTCGATCTTCCTGATCATGTCTGGTTTTCACATAAGAAGCATATAGCCAAAGACGTGTCATGCCAAACTTGCCACGGCCCAATAGAAAAGATGGATGTTGTCTCAAGAACCAACGATTTCCAAATGGGTTTCTGTCTAGATTGCCACCAGGAAAACGAAGCTCCAACAGATTGTTGGACATGCCACACCTAGAGTTGGAGTAAAGAATCTATGGATAGGCGTTCATTCTTAAAATTTGGAGCTCTTGCTGCTTCCTCTGGGGTAATGGGAGCATGCGGCCAAGCAACTCAAAAAGTAATCCCTTTTGTGATACCGCCTGAAGATGGAGCTAACCCTGTAGATGGTTATCACTACGCTACTACATGCAGAGAATGCGAAGCTGGGTGTGGTGTGGTGGTACGCACAGTTAACGGGCGAGCTAAAAAAATTGAAGGCAATTCGGTCCATCCAATAAGCAATGGGAGAGCTTGTGTAAAAGCCCAGGCCGCAGTCCAACGAGTCTACCATTCAGAACGACTCACGGATCCAATGGTGAACAAAAATGGAAAGTTTGAAAAAATTTCATGGAACGATGCAATTGGAATGTTAGTTGAGAAACTAAAAATTGCTAACGGTAAAACATTCTTCCTTAACAACGGGGCAAACGATGCCCTTGCCGGAGTTGTTGACTCTATTTTTGGCGAAAAAGGTGGGAATTTTATAGCTTCAAACCACGATTTTGGACATGAGTCGCTGATTGCTGGTGGTTCATCACTTTTTGATTTCCCAAAAATTCAGCTGGCCGACATGTCTAACGCTGACTTCACCATCTTATTGGGCGCTGATATGAATGAATCTGGTGTAAGTCCTGTTTACCAAGCCTATACTTTTGGCCAAAGCAGGCGGGGACGGCCATCAAAACGTGGACGGTTCGTTTACTGTGGTAGCCGTCTATCACCCACTGCAGCATCTGCTGACAAATGGTTGCCGGTTCCACCAGGTCAACTTGGACTACTTGCCTTGTCGATAGCGCAAGTAGTTGTTGATACTGTGATTCAAAGAGAACTAGCACCTAGTGTAGGCAGGGATACTCTAATGGGATGGAGACAGGCATTAAATAGCTTTACCCCGGAAAAAACATACAAAAAAATCGAAGTCAAGGCCGATTACATCAGACGTATGGCTGCCCCTTTCGTAGACGAAGCCCCTGCACTAATGGTTGCTGGGGATGGTGTAGTGGGGTTCACAAACGGAACTTCAAGTACCGAGGCCATAGAGTTTGTCAACATGCTTTCAGCTGAAATCGGAAGAGAAAAGACCAAACTAAGCCAAGCAAAGACTCTACAATCAAATCCGACTCTCAAGGCTGCGCTACAAGCAAATTTTGGCCTTGCCCCTGAAAAGCAATCTTTTAGACGACTTAAAATTCTTACAGATGGAATGGTTGGTAACGAGTATAAGGTAGGAATTATTTCCCATACAAATCCAGTTTTTGACACCCCAAAATCACTTAAATTCAAAGAAGCTTTGGCAAATGTTCCTTTTAAGGTATCTTTTTCCTGTTTCATGGATGAGACCACTGTGGAATGTAACTTGGTTCTCCCTGATAATCATTGGCTTGAAAGCTGGTCCGCACAACTTCCCAACTTTAGGCCTGGAGTTCCAATACTTAATTTGGTTCAACCTACAGTAGTTCCTTTCCTAAACACCAAACAAGCTGGCGATGTCCTACTAGAAGCGGCAGCTAAAGCCGGAATCGCTGTCCCAGCAAAAAACCTTGAAAGTTTTATAGGAACAGTAATCGAAAAAAACCGTGCATACTTAAAGGATGTGCCTACTGCACTAGATACAAAAGAATCATGGAACCATATGCTTCAATCAGGCGGATGGTGGCCTAATTATAATATTGGTGGCCAAGCAGAAACACCAAAACCAGCTAGCCTATCAGCTGTAAGCAAAAATTTAATAATCGAAGACCCGTCTTTTGATGGCGATGACTCTTACCAATTTTATCTACATCCTTATAAAACTGCTCATATGGGCCGTGGGAATGGAGCCAATCAAGCATGGATGCACGAGGCACCAGATCCTGTAACAACTTTAATGTGGCAGTTCTGGATTGAAGTTAACCCGGTCATGGCTTCAACAATTGGCGTTGTTGAAGGAGACATAGTTAAGGTTGCATCACCATATGGAAGTATCACAGGCCCTGTTTTCCCATTCGCTGGATTAAGACCTGATGTAATCGCTGTTCCAGTAGGATATGGGCATACAAAGTATGGAGAGCTGGCAAACAACGTTGGATCTAATGCCATGAACCTACTTGGAATAACAATAGACAAGACCTCCGGTGCCCTTGCATTCCGATCCCAGAAAGTATCCATAACTAAGGACAAAGGTTCAGTTATGATGATGAGAAACGCCCATCCTAGAGGGGAGTATAAAGGTGAAATCTTTCAACTATAAAAAACATAACGATTATAAGTGGGCCATGACAGTTGACTTGGATCGCTGTGATGGATGTGGTGCATGTGTTGTTGCCTGCCAAGCAGAGAACAACATTCCATCTCTTGGCGTTGAGCAAACCCAAGAAGGTAGAAACATGCTCTGGCTTAGGATTGAACGTTACATCGAAGGATCCTATCCAGATGTTAAGGTAAGGTTTCTACCCATGATGTGCCAACACTGCGACACCGCACCGTGCGAATCAGTTTGTCCAGTGTACGCAACGTATCAAAACAACGAGGGGCTAAATGTCCAAGTATACAATCGCTGCGTCGGAACACGTTTCTGTGGAAACAACTGTCCATACAGTGTTCGATATTTCAATTGGTACGACCCGGACTTTGAAGGCAAGGAAAAGAATCAGCTCAACCCTGATGTATCTCTACGTGAAAAAGGTATTATGGAAAAATGCACTTTTTGCATGCAGAGAATTCGTCGAGGGAAGGATAACGCAGCTGATGAAGGCAGAGAAGTCCATGATGGTGACATCAAGCCTGCTTGCGTACAAACATGTCCCACAGGAGCGCTTGAATTTGGAAATATTAATGACCATCACAGCAGAGTTTCTAAACTAGCTCACAGCGGGAGGGCAATCAGCCTTTTCGAGGAAAAAGGAACACACCCATCTGTAAAGTACCTAAAAGGTGGAACAGCCGATGTCTTCTAATAATGTAAAACGCTCTAGTGATGCAGTTACTGCTGGTGGCCATGGCGACATAAGCCTACTCCCAGAACTTGAAGCATTCCGAGATCCAAAATCTAAGGCTGCCAGAGCAAGTTATGACGATGCAGACATCTATAGGGATGAAAAAAGCTTTAATGAACATACTCTGGCCCCGATGTTTACCACATCTCGCGCATACTTTGTTTTTGTTATCGCACTTGGCATTGTCATAGCAAATGGATTTGCCTGGTTTGTTGCGCAGACTTTCCTTGGTATGGGTCAAACTAATATGCATGAGCCACTTTTTTGGGGAGCTTACATAGCGACGTTCGTTTTCTGGGTGGGCATGTCACACTCTGGAACGATTGTTTCTTCAATTCTACGGCTCTCACAAGCAAACTGGCGAAGACCAATTTTACGTGCTGCAGAAGCCATGACTGCTTTTTCTTTGTTAGTCGCTGGTATGTTCCCGCTGGTACACGTTGGAAGACTATGGCGTGTTTACTATATGTTTCCACTTCCAAATCAACGGGAACTATGGCCAAACTTCAAATCCCCTTTGATGTGGGACATGATGGCAATTGGTATCTATCTTACAGGCTCAATGACATTCCTCTTTATCGGTTTACTACCTGACTTAGCTGTGGCTCGCGACAAAGCTATTAGAGAAAACAATTGGCGCAGGCATTATTTGAGTTTTCTGTCCTTGGGGTGGCGAGGAAGCCACAGAGAGTGGTCGGTTTACAATAAAGCCTCAATGTTCTTAGCCGTTGCAATATTATGTATAGCCCCTTCGGTTCACACAATTGTTTCGTGGGACTTTGCCATGACTATGACACCAGGATGGCACACAACTATTTTTGGCCCCTACTTTGTTGTAGGTGCCATCTATTCCGGGATTGCCGCCGTTATCACCTTGATGATTTCCCTTCGCTGGATTTTCAAACTTGATGATGTCATTAGAACGCTTCACATAGACTGCCTTGCAAAACTATTGATAGTCATAGCTATAATTTGGACCTACTTCTATTTTTGTGAATTTAACGTTGTGTGGTATTCCCAAAAACCAGAGGAATGGGGAATTTGGGAATGGCAAGCCGAACGGTTTGGCTCTTTTCTCTGGATCATGGTTGGGGGATCAGTACTTAGCATCTTCTTGATGAGCTGGCGTAAGATCAGGACCAATATGGTTGCTATGTTTTTTATCACTCTTCTAGTTAACGTAGGGATGTTTATCGAACGTTATCTTATCGTTGTGCCAATTCTATCTCACCGAGATAGTGCTTACATGTGGACGGACTACGTTCCATCTGTAACTGAGCTTTCTATTATTGTTGGATCATTTGCTTACTTTGTGCTCCTCTATGCACTTTTTTTGAAGTTATTTCCGATTGTAACTATGGCGGATGTAAAGGAAGGTGTGATTGTTTCTGGTGACGTAAAGCTTGGAAGGCATGCGGTCCGTATGCAGGTGAAGGAGTAGCATAAATGAATAACCATTACACTGTACTTGGTCTTTATAAAAAAATGGAAACAACGGTGAATGCTACTCCACAGATTAGGGAAGCATTTAACTTAAAAGATGGTGAAATTGAGGTGTTAACCTCAGCCGCCTACCCGGATGAAATTCTTATCGAAGATAAAACCTTGATGTATCAAGTAAACAAACGTCAGTTTCTTTTTCCTTTTCTCTTGGGAATAGTTGGGTTAGCTATTGGTATCCTGCTAGCCGGTGGAACAGGATGGATCATGAACCTTGATGTAGGGGGAAAACCTCCTTTTGCTCTTCCACCTACTGGTATTATTACATACGAGTTTACGCTTTTGTTCGCGGTGATCGGCTCTGTAATTTCGCTGCTTATTTATGGAGGCTTACCTAACTGGACAGAGAGGGCGTATGACCCGGACATCACAGATGGATCTCTTGGTATTCTGATCAAAGTGAACAGCAACGAGGAGCAAAACAAGGCAGCAGACATGATGGCTAACCTTGGGGCTTACAAGGTAAAGAAAGGTAAAAACGACTTCTAATGCGTATAACACCCTTAATCCTATTTACTTTACTTGCTGCCATGGTTGCTGGCTGTGAGAATTACGACTTGGATTTGCACCAACAAAATACATACAAAATCCAGGAATACCCAAGATTTAAAGCACCGGAAGGCTCAGTAGCGCAAGGCTCAATCCGTGTAGATTACTCTGATTTAGATGGTGCCGAAATGAAAAGCCCAATAACCAACATTAGTGCAGCCACTAAAAATGGCAAAAAACTATATGAAATTTATTGCATAGCATGCCATGGTTCAGATGGGACCACCAAAGATGCACCAGTGGCCAACCATCTTGACCCACGGCCAGTTAATTTGCTAGAAGAAGACTATGTTGAATTAACTGAAGGAGAGCTATTTCAAAGGATCATAGACGGTATTGGCAGCATGCCAAGCTATAGACGTGACCTTTCGGACAGAGAAGCATGGGAAATTGCTAAATATACCCTCAAACTCCAGAAACGAAACTAGTCTGGGGTTATGCGCCCTCAACAAACCTACTTTATTATACCTATTGTCTCAAATCCGGCCAGTTTGATTTCATCAAGTTTAGCCTCTGCTTTGTTATACGTTTTATATTTCCCGACCCGTACCATATAGAACGCTGAAGGAGCACCTGTTTTTTTAACCACAACAGAAAGGAAACCTGCAGTTCTAATGGATTTGCTTAATCCGTAGGCATTTTTTTTATTTAGAAACAACCCAGCTAAGAGGGTTACTCCATCGTTAATATAGGATGTACTTGTTGTGTAGCCTGCCTCACCAAGTAACGCAGACATGTTAGATGCTTGACGAATTGTTTTAAACTTGCCAACTTCCACTCGATATACCTGCTGGCCTTTTTTGCCGAATGATATCCAACCATCAAAGCCATGTTTTTTAAGCTTGTCGCGAAGGTTGATAGCAACCCTGGGGTTTAATATAACTTTAACCTGCACAGCATATGTGGAAACAGGAACAGATGGTGATGCGAAATTGTTATCAGTGGCAGTTGGGGCTTTTACAGCCTTCTCAACAGTGGGCGTATTATTTTTATCAATGTTGGCTGTAGTTTCGGCCTGCCCAGATGTGTTGTCACCTAGCGTTGATGTGGCATTGTTATCTGCGGCAGTTGGAGTTTTCAAAGCCTGCTTGTCAGTAATCGACTTTTCTTGAACACCTCCAGATGGTTCATTACTACTTTTTTTCTGCCTAACCTGGTTAGCATTACTTTTGTGCTTGATAACTGCGACAGAATCCCCAGTACTTCCTTCTATTGGTTCATCTCTCATCAAAGCGCCAGGAGCTTTAAAATCTTCGTCTATATGACCAACTGTGTTTTGGCCGATAGCCTCCTTCTCTTCGTCTCTCTGTTGAGGCTGCGAATAAATAGCAGACTCACTTCTCTCTTTGATGCTTTCACTAGGTTGTTCCTGCATCGGCTTGTCATTCATGTCATCAAAAGCAAGAAACAAACCAATTACTATGCCAAGCGCAATTCCTGATGCAACGAGAATACGTTTTTTCTTTTTCGTTCTCTGTTCAGCAACCAACTCAGCCTCAAACTCTTCCAATAGATCGTATTTTACGCCAGAACTGTTCAATATTTACTCACATTTCATTATATGTAGCTTTAAATAGACCTATGCTATATTTACTGAAAGGAATTTTCAATGACAAGTTTTATTAGATTATTATATTGCAATGGTTAAACCCGTGACCTTAAATGAAAAAGAGTACTTAATAGGTGTCGACCTTGGAGGAACAAACCTTCGTGTAGCCGCAATTTCAATGGACGGTAAGGTATTAGATAATATCAAAAAAAGTACTAATCTTTCAAGAGGTTACAGTGATGTAGTTGATAGAATTCGCTCACTAATAAACTCGATTACCAGAAAGAAAAGTTTACCTCCAACAGCTGTTGGACTAGCCGCGCCAGGGGCCATTAATACAGCGGAAATGGTAATTACTAGTTCACCAAACTTTCCTGAATGGGAAAAAGCACCTTTGGCTGACGATGTGGGGAGGGGTTTTAGTTTTCCTGTTTACCTTGAAAATGATGCCAATGCAGCAGCCCTAGGAGAAAGTTGGATAGGAGTGGCCAAGGAATGGAATACTTTTGCCATGTTCACACTTGGAACAGGTGTTGGAGGAGGAATTATACTAAATGGTGATTGCTGGCGAGGTCCTGATGGAATGGCTGCAGAGTTTGGCCACTTAACAATTCATCCTAATGGTAGACTATGCGGGTGTGGTAATAGTGGGTGTTTAGAAACAACTGCGTCTGCTAGTGGGGTAGCAATTCGCGGTAAAGAACTACTTGGGAAATATTTCCTGGATAATCAAGGAGTGGCAAAAGATGAAATATCAGCAGAGTTGGTCACTAATCTTGCAAAAAAAGGAAATGCCGATGCAAAGAGTATCCTCGATGATGCTGGAACAGACCTTGGTATAGCTATGGCGCATATAGTGCTTTCACTAGGGGTGACAAAATTTGTCATTGGTGGTGGTATGGCATCAGCCTTTTATCTTATGCGAAGCTCAATGAGGAACAGTGCTCTTTCAAATTCCTATACTTTAACTCCCAAGAGGCTGAAGATAGTTGAAGCTGGCTTAGGCAATGAAGCAGGAGTCATCGGTGCAGCCCACACCGCCATGATTCAGGCAAACAAAACATGATTTTAATCCTATGTTCTCTATAATCGTAAAAGTAGCTCTAAGAGAGCTTAAAGGGTCAATTACCCGTTCATTGCTCACAATGCTTGGGGTGATAATAGGTGTTGCAGCAGTAGTGGCAATGGTAGCATTGGGAGAAGGAGCAAAAAGGGATATATCCAACAGCATCCAAAACCTTGGCGCCAACCTTCTAATAGTTAAACCTGGTCTCCTTGCCAAAAGACACGTAAGAAGATCCGCTGCACAGACTCTTACCGTCTCAGATGCTAAACTACTTAGATCCAATGTTGATGGAATTGCTTCTGTTGCACCATCGAGTTCCATGTCAGCTCAAATCAAATACCTCAACAAGAATACTAAAACCAACATCATTGGTGTTACACCAGATTATCTGGAAACACGTAAGTTCACTGTGGCGTCAGGGCGATTTTTTACCAACCGTGATGTGGCTGGTGCACGAAGGGTGGCGGCCCTCGGCATTAAGATAGTTAATGACATATTCGGTGGTCGAAACCCAATAGGGAAATACATAAAAATAAATGGGGTTAACTTTCTTATAACATGTGTAATGTCTGAAAAGGGGCAAGCTGGATGGTGGGATGCTGATGATCAGATAATGATCCCTATAAGCACATTCCAAAAAAGGCTGTTTGGTATGAGTTATGTTCAGCGAATTTATGTTGAGGCTAAAAACTCTGAGGTAATGGAAAAAGTGACTTACGAAATAACCAGGCTTCTCAATAGATCACATGGTATTAGGAAAGGGCAAAACTCTGATTTCCACGTGAGGAGCCAGGTGGAAATCATGCAGTCAATGGATGACATGACCCAAACATTCACACTGCTCCTAGGCGGTATCGCGGCCATATCTCTAGTAGTAGGCGGTATTGGTATAATGAATATAATGCTAGTTACAGTTACAGAACGCACCAGAGAAATCGGGCTTAGAAAGGCAATGGGTGCTAAACGAAAGGATATACTAAAACAATTTTTGGTTGAATCAACCATACTCACAGGGTGTGGAGGAATAATAGGAATTTTCTTCGGTTTTGGAGTGGCCGATGTAATCGGCAGATTCAGCCAGTGGGACACATACGTATCTCCTAATTCGGTAATAATTGCTTATGGCGTAGCACTTTTAGTTGGTGTTTTCTTTGGTTGGTGGCCAGCATACAGAGCTTCAAAACTTAATCCAGTGGAAGCCCTTCGCCATGAGTAGCCTATTAATGGAAGCAAAGTTTAAAGTTTATATTAGGCAAAATAAGTTTCTTTAAGCTATGTACAACTATACCCATTAACAAATGAACAGTGTGAACGTACAATAGACCAAAAAGATGAGACATAAGACTTCAGTTATAATACTAGCCGGTGGCAAGGGAACTCGAATGAACTCGGATCTGCCAAAAGCCATGCAACCGCTAGCCGGTAGTCCGTTGCTCGAACATGTCCTTAAAACAGCAAGAACATTAGACCCAGAAATTCTTGCCATTGTTGTTGGGCACAAAAGAAATCTGATCAAAGACTTTTTCCAGAATGATGACATTACTTTTATCACACAGGAACAGCAGTTGGGAACCGGGCATGCCGTGGATTGCGCCAGTGAGGTTTTCACTAAGTACAATGGAGATGTGGTTATATTAGCTGCAGATATTCCTTTGATCCAGACAACCACTATTCTTAAAATGTTAGCCACGCACAGATCTAATGGTTCTGCCATTACTGTTCTCACTTGTGAAATGGATAATCCGGCATCGTATGGAAGAATCATTCGTGATGGTAACCGTGTTGTGGCCAATGTGGAGGAAAAAGACGCCTCAGATGAACAGCTAAAAATAAAAGAGATAAATAGCGGTATATACGTGTTCGATGCCAAGTTTCTCTTCAGTAGGCTCAAACAGGTGGATAATAACAACGCGCAAAGCGAATACTACCTTACAGATCTCATAGCCATGGCTGTGGCCGACGGCCGCTTAGTGTCCACTGAGGTGACAACCCATGGGCATGATGAGATTACGGGCGTAAACACACTAGAAGAGCTTTCGGCTTTAGAGGAGTCTCTCATATGTGGTCCAGATAGGTGAGGAGTCTTGCGTTGGGCGTTGCCTAAAGCATATAATTAGTCCATATACCTTAAAATCAGATCCTTAAATGAAAACATTATTATTAACTGGCGGTCGTGGTGTAAACATGACACCTTTTTCAAAAACACGCCCGAACTCCATGATACCAATAGGCGGGGACTATTTAATTGACCATACTCTGCAGTCCCTCAAAAGCGCTGGTATAGGGTCAATCAATATGGTTGTTGGCCACAAGTCAGAAGTTTTAAGCAATCACCTTGGTGACGATCATTTCAGTGATGGAAACATACATGTAATCAATCAAGGAAAATCAAGCACTATAGGGAGTGCCATGTTAAAGGCGAAAGACAGATTTGCACCTGGAGATCATTTCTTGTTGGTTTATGCAGATATTTTCTCCACTTCCAACATATTCAACCTTGCACTACAGGCTTTCGGACTACATAACGAACCTACCGCACTAATTTGTCTCACACAGTCTGGTGAAAAATATGGCAACGTTTATCTAGACGGTGACATGAAAATAACCAAGATTATAGAAAAGCCAAAAAAGAAGGCTGGCCTTGGTAACTATGTTCTTGCAGGGGTTTACGTACTTCCATATCGATTCTTTGGCTATCTTAAGAAAACACGTGGCAACATGGAGTTGGCTTTGCAACAAGTCTTGAAAAAAGAAACTCTCCGTGCAGCCATATGGGAAGACAACTGGCTTGACATGGCGTTCCCATGGGATGTCTTAGCTGCCAACAGAAACATCATGGAACTCTGGAATTCCACAGATATTCATCACAGTGTCAAGCTTAACGAGACAGTTATCAAAGGTCCGGTAAAAATATGTAAAAACGCTGAAATCTGTGCTGGTTCAGTTCTAGAGGGTCCTGCATATTTGGGCCCAGGCAGTTTTGTTGGTCACAATGTCCTGATTCGGCCAAACACAGTTATCGGATCAGATTGCGTGATCGGACAAGGTGCTGAGCTTAAGAACTGCGCTATTTTCGACAACTCTACTGTGGGTCGACTATCATTTATAGGCGACTCAGTTGTTGGTGCAGGAGTGGATATTGGTGCAGGCACCATGACCATAAATAGAAAAATTGATAAAAAAACTGTCCGGGTATTGATAAACGGTAAGAAAATTGACTCGGGGCTTTCCAAACTTGGGGCGTTCATCGGCGATGGGGCTTTGGTTGGGGCTTCAAATATTATAGCTCCAGGCACAATTATACAATCCGAAGAGAGGATCGAACACAATTTCTCAGTTCCAAAGTCAACAGGCACCAAGGGGCGTAAATAAATGTGTGGCATTGCAGGAATAGTTGCCCATGAAGACATAACCGCCAAACTGGTGGACTCTATTCGAAACCTTGAATACAGGGGTTACGACTCTTGTGGTGTGGCTCTGATGAACGGGTCCGGTGTAATTAGTGTGTCAAAAAATGTTGGTGCAGTGGATGAGGTTTCTGAAAAAGAAAATTTCTTAAAAATGAGTGGAAACATCGGTATTGCCCATACACGATGGGCCACCCATGGTAACGTCACAAAGGCAAATTCACACCCCCATTCGTCTGGCAATAAAGCCTTCACAATAACCCATAATGGAATTGTCTCAAACCATGACAACCTTAGGACTGAGCTTGGGAAAAAAGGTTACAAGTTTAAATCCGGAACCGACACCGAGGTTATTGTTCATCTAATAGACGACCAGTTTAAAAAGCTAGGATCCGTTGAAAGTGCCTTCGTGAATGCTATGCGAAAACTTGAAGGTACTTATGCAATAGCAATGATAACAGCTCATGACAAAGGTAAAATATATTGTTCCCGAATGGAAAGTCCGTTGCTGCTTGGTGTTGGATCAGACGCAAATTACGTAGGATCCGACTTTAATGCATTTATCAACTACACAAAAAGTGCTGTATTTCTCGAAGACGGGGAGTACGCAATAGTTACACATGAAAATCACGTAGTGAAAAAAATTGCTACCGGGAAAACCGTCGAACGTGATGTGCAAGAGTTACAGTGGGACCTTGAAATGGCACAAAAAGGCGGGTTTCCACATTACATGCTTAAAGAGATATATGAACAGCCCCAGATAGTACACAGGGCTCTTGATATCGATGGGGCAGAAATAAGAGAAATGGCCAAAGCGGCAATTAATCAAAAAAACTTTTTCATTACAGGCGTTGGGACAACGTTTTATGTTGCACAGATTGGTCAATACTATTTCAGCAATTACGCCGGGATTACACCTATGGTGATTTCCTCGGATGAATTCAGGTTCCTTGCACAAGTGGATAGTAAAAGCCTGGTACTTGCTATATCCCAGTCAGGAGAAACGTACGATACACTTTCCGCCCTCCGCCACGCCAAGGCCCGAAAAGCAAAGACAGCTGCCATAATAAACGTAATGGGTTCCTCCATGGCTAGAATGGTTGATCATCTAGTCCTGCAAGGTAGTGGCCCTGAGATATGCGTGATCAGCACAAAGGCAGCATTGGCACAGATGATCGTTCTGGCTAGAATTGCACTGGAAGCGGGAGTTATGAGGAAACACATAACCGCCAAGGAAGCCAAAACCAAAGAAAAGGAACTAAGAAAACTTCCCAATGCCATCGACAAGCTGTTAAATGAACAGTCGGCGTTTATTCATGCTATTGCCAAAAAGCAAAGTAACATACGTCATTGGCTGTTCCTTGGTCGAGGGCGTTACTATCCAGTAGCCAGGGAATCAGCCTTAAAAATGAAAGAGGTTTCCTATGTGCATGCTGAGGGCATGCCAAGCGGATTTCTAAAACACGGGACCATCGCTCTCATTGATGATGATTTAAACTCAGTTGTATTTACACCAACTGAAGATGAAAAAGACCTTTTTAAACTTACCCTCTCCTCCGCCGAAGAGATAAGAGCAAGAAACGGGTATGTACTGGGGATACGGTTTAAAACTAAATTGAAGCAAAAGCTACCCTTCTCTGACGAGATAGTACTACCAAAAACACCATCGTTCATAGCACCGTTTCTACAGGTTGTTGTGGCCCACTTACTCTCATATTTTACAGCAACAACCTTAAAAAGAAATATTGATAGACCAAGGGCACTAGCCAAGTCCGTTACTGTGGAGTGATAATGTTTCGTTTATCAGTTCGTGCGAGTCACTTATGGGATGCACCCTACTCCCAATATTAAAACAGTCAAAAGGTAAATTAGAGCTTTATGAGAAATAAGGATTATCC
>Ga0187827_10000172_pt1 | contig 99225 bp, 80 predicted proteins | sample ETNtaG_39_FD_167969 | JGI IMG/M metagenome (GOLD analysis project Ga0187827, IMG submission 167969) | Marine microbial and viral communities from oxygen minimum zone, Eastern Pacific Ocean - ETNP2014_SV_150_PacBio MetaG (Illumina Assembly) | ecosystem: Environmental > Aquatic > Marine > Hypoxic... | reverse complement strand
GTAAACACTGGCAAGGAGATGACTACGAATACTTCAATGTAAGGAAGACTGTCAGCCTATCCGGTCAAACCTCGTTGACAGACTTTGCTTAGAATTAACGGCACTACGCGCAAAACGCCAGCTCCTTAGGGGCTGGTAGTTTACATACTTAATAAATCAATTATATTTTTTCATTTTTCCCGTGTAACATCCTATAACAATAAAACACGTACATTTTCATATTGCGCCTCGGCGTAACTTCGTCACGTCTGTTCTCCCAGTAAATGTGCGGTCAGATCGAGGTGCACCAGCACTTTCAGAAACGATATTTTTCTATAGCTATGCTAACGGATGCCCACTTTTGATGAAAATTCTCATTGAATTTTTGAAACGCTTTCTTACTAATAATTGCCCCATCTATAAAACCATAGAAAGGTCAGTCCGACAAATCTTTAAAGAAGAATTCGTTTCTCTTCTTTGACAATGTTAAGCACGAGATGAGAATTTGTTCTTTCTACATTCTTAATGGTTAACACAGTTTTTAAAAATGTATTGAGTGTGGCTCTATTTTTAAACCTTGCGATGATCATAGAATCCCATTCACCTGTGATATCGTAGACACTGAACACATGGGGATCTTTAGCGATCATTTCTTGAGCTTCTATTAGTTTTCCATGCGATATCCTTATATTGATTATGGCTAACAAGTCATACCCGATTTTCTGGGCATCGATCAATGGTATGTAACTAGTAATAACACCGTTTTCCTCAAGTCTCTTAACCCTATTGGCAACTGTGCTGAGTGATACTCCGATGTCCCTTGAGACTTTTCTGAAGCTCTTTCTCGCGTTCTCGTTCAAAGCTTCTATTATTTTTGCATCCAGTTTATCCATACAATCCCTTCCACATTAGTTTAGACAATCGTACAACCGGAAAACGCTATACATATTAATAAAATATTGGTCTATTTTCCCATTTAAATAGACAATGTTTAAAAATATTTAATTATTCCATACGATTGAGCGACATTATCAGAATAATTCTTATATATTGCCGAAAGCATCATCTGTTGCTAACCAAACATTGCTTAAGTTCCTATATTCGGCACAGCCTCCCCGAAGAGGTCCAATTTATTAGGTCAACAAAAGAACTTTTCTTTGGTACAGTTGAACAATATTGAATCACGGTGACATGAAAGATGAGCGATGATGATTACAACAGGTCAACGACCGAAAACCACGGCCCTCCGATTCGATATCATATAGCTCGAAAAAATGTACCTCTTTGTACTCCGTATCCAGCCCGATTTAGACTCCAGCATGATGAGGAATATGTCAAATATGGACACTCTCCCTTTGAGCTTGGATGTGGAGGGGATAACCATTGGACTCCGGAGATAATTACTCAAATATGGTATCAAGCGGAAACAGGGAAAATACCTATTTCCGGTTCGGGTTTTGGTGGAAAATTCGCAGGCTCTGGCTTTGATGGAATGTGGTTGGATATGTCCGAAATTGTGCGACCTACACGAGACGGTATCCACGGGCGTGAATATATCTCCACATTAGTTGCCCTGGGAAGGAAAAAAACTATGTTGAGATTCGATCCAAAAGGTAAATTGTTAGATGAGTTACCACCCAATATCGAAGTACCGTTCCCTGTTTTATTTTCCTTCCCGGTGATGCCTGTACATGGACGAGGAGTATTGTTATCCATTGTTAAAGCAGCATCTCAGCTCGGTACATTCGTATTTTTGGAGGATAAATATTGGGCAAGCGATCTTCAACCATTTGTTGAAAATATAGTTCCTCGTCTATCATTAAAGAATCTCGATTCATTTCAAACACAACCACTAAAAGTAAAGATGGTAGAGATCGATTATCTGGATCATAGTGATGCCATCTCATCCCTTATAAAAATAAAAAAGGAAGCCCCCAATCTAATTATCTCCATCAGATTACCAATTAGCCGGAAAGTAGGTGACCAAGTTGAGAAACTGGTACATGCCGGGGCTGAGGTAATTCACCTTTATGCAGACCATGGTGGTATGGAACCATATGAGCCCGATCCGCTTTTTATCAAAGATAGAATGCAACTCGTCCATAGAAGATTGGTAGAAAAGGGGATACGTGATAGGGTTAGTATCATTGTCAGCGGAGGTATCGCCAGTGCCGAGCATGTTCCCAAGGTGATTGCATGTGGTGCTGATAGCGTAGCTATTGATTTTTCCCTCCTTGTTGGATTGGGCTGTGCACTTTGGGCGGATGAATATTATCCCTGTCCCGTAGAGCATGTGGAAATAGACTCAAATTGGGGTTCCCAACGCATTGTAAACCTCATGTCGGCCTGGCGAGACCAATTGTTGGAAGTATTGGGTGCAATGGGTATGCGGGAAGTAAGGCGGTTAAGGGGAGAGATGGGGCGGTCAATTTCCTACGAAATCGAGAAGAAAAATTTTTCTAAAATTTTTACTAATTCCATATCTTTAAAATCTACAGTTGAGAGTGAAAAACGTGCCTTGGGTGACTATCGCTGGCCTCCAGAATTATTAAGAGCTACCGCAGAACAGGCTCGTACGGGTAGACCTCCGACATCGAATATCGAGTATAGGGTTGGATGCTCCGGTGGGGGATTTGATAGACTGGCGTTTATTTTTGAAAAAAATAATGAACAGTTTCCATTGATAGATGACAACACGATCGATTTATCCATCAATTTGAATAAACGGGGGGATGGACCCCATATCCGAATACCCTTCCCTGTGTATGGTGGTGGAATGTCTTTCGGTTCGATAAGTTTAAATGTCATGCTAGCTCGTGCACGAGCAGCCAAATCTCTCGGTACATTTATTTCAACGGGCGAAGGTGGATATCCAGAAGAGTTAATGCCTTATTCCGACCACATTATAACCCAGGTTGCCACCGGCCTCTTTGGAGTTCGGGAGGAGACCATACTACGCGCAAGAATGGTAGAATTCAAATATGCTCAAGGTGCAAAGCCCGGCCTGGGAGGCCATCTGCTTGCAGGTAAGGTTACAAGGTCAGTGGCTGAAGTAAGAGAAGCTGTTGCCGGGAGGAGCCTTTACTTACCGTTTCCATTCCACAGCGTTTACTCGGTAGAGGATCACAAAAAACATGTAGACTGGATTAAAGTAATAAATCCACATGCACTAATCTCAGTTAAAGTATCCACTCCAACGGATGTGGATATGGTTGCAGTAGGCAGTTATTTTGCCGGTGCTAATATTATCCATTTAGACGGGGGTTACGGGAGTACAGGCGCAGCACCTGAGGTCAGCAAGAAGAACATTGCTATGCCAATCGAGTACGCTATTCCAAAGGTCCACTATTTTCTATTGGAAGAAGGAATTAGAGATCAAGTTATCCTAATGGCTTCTGGTGGGATACGCTCGGCATACGATGTAGCGAAGGCGATAGCACTCGGTGCGGATGGTGCCGTTATTGGTTCGGCGGAATTGATTGCGCTAGGGTGCGAGCGATATGGTAAATGCGAAAAAGGCGAAGGTTGTCCCTCGGGCATAACCACCACCGATCCAAACCGATGTAGCCTAATTGATATAGACCAGAGTATGAAGCGGATTGTTAACATGTATAAATCATGGCAAATCCAGTTGCGTATGATATTGAACGCACTGGGAATGAGAAAGATCACAGAGTTAATCGGTAGGACCGATTGCCTCGTTTATATTAATGATTGCTAATAACAAAAAGGAAGGCGAATGTATATGGATAAGATATTGTTCGCAGAACGGATCAAAAGCTCAAGGAAGGGATTATACAATAATCTGCCTACTTTATCACAACGAAAATTAGAGGCTGAAGGTGGTTGCGGTGTCGTTGGGTTTGCCTGTAGCGAACAAATTGCCGGCTGGAATATTTCGGTTCCATTGACCCAGATGCATAATCGTGGGAACGGGAAGGGGGGTGGTGTGGTTGCTGTGGGTCTTACACCTACACAGATGGGAGTTTCGCGAGATATACTGGAAAATCATTATCTCATTCAGGTTGCTTATCTTGACCATAGTGCCAGGAAAGAGGTGGAGAATAAATGTATTCGACCATTTTTCGAGGTCCACAAGAGTTATCTTGTCCCCACAGTAGCGGATTATCAGGATGTGGTGAGACTGGAGATCAAACCTCCTGATGTGTGGCGATATTTTTGTCGCGTCAAAAAAGATGTTCTCCTTCGATTTATAAAAGAAAACGGTTTGGACGAGCTTGAATTGCGACAAGCTGAAGATGAATTCATCTATCAGAACACGGTCCGTCTCAACAAACATTTTTATTCCTCTCTTGGTAAAAAGCAAGCATTTGTCCTATGTCACGGGCGAAATTTACTCGTTTTTAAAATTGTCGGTTATGCGGAACAAGTGATTCAATATTATCGACTTGATGATGTTAAAGCGCATATATGGGTGGGGCACCAACGCTATCCAACCAAAGGGCGTGTTTGGCATCCCGGGGGTGCACATCCTTTCATAGGGTTGAACGAAGCTTTGGTTCATAACGGGGATTTTGCGAATTATTATGCCGTGTCTGAATATCTGCAGCAACATAACATAAATCCACTTTTCTTAACCGATACTGAGATATCGGTTCAACTATTCGATCTATGGGATCGAATTTATGGGTATCCTCTGGAGTATATCATCGAAGCTATGGCCCCGACAACTGAAAGAGATTTTATAATGCTTCCCGAAGATAAGAAAAAAATCTATAGGGCGATTCAAACCACTCATATTCACGGATCTCCGGATGGTCCGTGGTTCTTTATCATCGCAAGAAACAAACCGGATATAGATACCATGCAGTTATTGGGTATCACGGATACGGCAATGTTGCGCCCTCAGGTCTTTGCACTGCAGCAAGGAGAAGTAGACATTGGCCTGATCGCCTCGGAAAAACAGGCCATTGACGCTACCTTAAGAAATCTGGCTGGCGAAGACCCGAGATTTTGTCCTGTTGCGGATCGGTATTGGAATGCCAGAGGAGGGAGTCATACCGATGGGGGAGCTTTTTCTTTCACTCTCGCCGATAATGGTAAAAACAATAATGGAAAAAAATTAACATGCACCGACAAATTCGGAAAACTAATCACTGCATCAGATCCTCGGAAACATCATAACATCTCAACACTCAATTTGGGACTGCCATTAACCAAGACAAAATTTCTTAATTCAATAGAAAAAAAGGTGGAAAAATATTTTGAAAGTAAAAAACCGGATAAGTTTTTCAATTGGGTAGTTCCAAACCTTAAAAAATGGAGCTATGATGAGTTCATGCAATTCTGCACTTATAAAGCCCAATTCGCTTTAATAAATGAGGAAAAAATGGCATTTTCCATTGAGACTCTAACTATGTTATTTGACCGTCGTTATGATACCGGAATAAAAAAACATAGTTCATGTTTAGCATTGCTGGACGAGACCCTCTACACTACTCTTCGAAATACCCAACAGGAAAAAGGACAGTGTGAGATACCTGGGCGATATTGCTACATCGACTGGGATAGAAGGAGTTTTATACAAAAACCAACGAGGGAGCATGTTGTCCTGGTGGTCAACGCCCGTGAATTTCCTCCGGAAGGAGATAATTGCCTTGAAAGATTCATTATTGAGGCGTATAAAATCGGGTGGAAACGTTTCATAGTTTTTGCGCTTGTAGGCCAGCGGTTTTGTGGGTGCGGTCTTGGTCCTGGCACCGAGGATGTGCGGATCGACATTTATGGAAGTTCAGGGGACTACCTGGGATCGGGTTTGGACGGTGCCAAGGTGATTGTTCACGGCAGCGCCCAGGACCAACTTGGTCAGATTCTAAAGGATGGCAAACTGGTTATACATGGCGATGTAGGTCAAACGTTTTTATATGGTGCAAAGGGGGGTGAGATATATGTACTCGGCAACGCCGCGGGACGTCCCCTCATAAATGCTGTTGGGCATCCCCGGGTAGTTATCAATGGGACGTGTTTGGATTATCTTGCAGAGTCATTCATGGCCGGTGATGCACTTCGAGGTGGCGGTTTTGTTATTTTAAACGGAATTGAGTTTGACGAATGCGGTAATATCAGGGAGCTACCTACTCCATACCCTGGTGGTAATCTCTTTTCTTTAGCTTCAGGAGGTGCGATCTACTTGAGAGATCCTCACCGGGTAGTGGATGAAAATCAACTAAATGGCGGTCAGTTTATTGACGCCACTGATGAAGACTGGTCACTCATTTTGCCTTATCTGGAAGAGAATGAAAGGCTATTCGGGATATCAATCGAAGAACTGCTTACGGTCGAAGGGCATAAAAGAAAACCATTGGAAATTTATCGAAAGATCGAGCCTATACAATTGGCCGCTCTTGTTTAGGTGTTGGAATGAATATAATCGTCTGTATCAAACAGGTACCCGCCAGTACTGAGATAGAAATCGATCCCGAGACGGGAACCTTGATGAGGGAAGGAACTCTTTCCACTGTAAATCCCTTTGATAGATATGCAATTGAGGAGGCGCTTAGACTTAAAGAAATTTATGGCGGCGAAGTAACAGTATTAAGCATGGGGCCCCCGCAGGCAGAATATGCCTTGAGATTTGCTGTTTCCATGGGGTGTGAGCACGCAGTACTTCTCTCGGATAAGGCCTTTGCGGGAGCGGATACTTTGGCAACTTCATTTACCCTTGCATGTGGGATTAGAAAAATAGGCAGGTTTGATATCATCATTTGCGGTGTAAAGACTGTCGATGGAGATACTGCGCAAGTTGGGCCGGGATTGGCAGAGGAATTAGAAATCCCCCACGTTTGTTATGTTAGAAAAGTTTTAGAGGTGACTAATGGGGATATACTCGTTGAACGAATGGTGGATGAGGGGTACGAAACCGTCAAGGCACTTTTACCGTGTCTGATGACCATTACCAAAGAGATAAACGAGCCAAGATTCCCCACTTTACAAGGAAAAATATTCTCTTTGAATACTTGCATTAAAATATGGAATTCGAATGACTTAAACGGTAATTCAGGTAGATTTGGTTTAAACGGCTCGCCGACGCAGGTGATCAAGGTATTTCCTCCCCGGAAAAGGAAAAAGGGCACACTGCTTACCGGTACCCTTTCAGATAAAACAAAGAAACTCGTCGAGAAATTGGGTGAACTTAAACTTGTATGAGGTTCAATATGACCAAAATAGAAATTATCATAAAAAATTGTAATAAATGTCAACGGTGCGTAAAAACCTGTCCGTTTGGCTACATATCGTTTATAAATGAATCATTAGTAATAGATGAGAATTGTACGTATTGTAGTGCTTGTGTCAGTGTCTGTAAGAAGAAAGCCATATTGATAACCCGGAAAGAAGAAAAAAAGGATTTTTCCGGGTATAGAGGAGTTCTGGTATTTGGGGAGCAGAGGGAGGGGAAGGTTGCAGATGTGGTCTATGAATTAGTCGGTAAAGGAAGGGAGCTTGCCGATAAAGTAAAAGAGGATCTATATTGTGTTCTTGTGGGAAATGGGATGGAAGATTCTGCATATGAGTTGATCACTTATGGGGTGGATAAGTTATATCTTTTTAACGACACATCGCTCGCCAAATTCAAAGAAGACACTTACACAACTTTAATAACAGATCTAGTCGAGGAGATCAAACCGAGCATTTTTTTGATAGGAGCCACTGCCATCGGTCGCTCGTTAGCACCGAGAATCGCGGTTCGATTAAAAACTGGTCTTACTGCGGATTGCACCGAATTGGATATTGATGCAGAGAAAAAACTTTTAGTGCAAACAAGACCTGCATTTGGTGGGAATGTGATGGCAACGATAATATGCCCCAATCACAGGCCCCAAATGGCCACTGTGAGATATAAAGTAATGAGAAAAGCGGAAAAGAAACCTAATCCGGAAGGGGAAATCGTTAGGAAGAATGTGAATCAAACAAAAATCAGGGACCGGACGAAAATTGTGGATTTTTTTAGAAATAATGATGGGGCCAACATAACGGGAGCTGAAATCATCGTGGCTGGAGGAAAGGGATTGGGGCAGTCTGATGGATTTACATTGATGAAAGAGCTTGCAGATGCGCTTGGAGGGTCTGTTGGAGCGAGTCGAGCAGCCGTGGATGAAGGATGGATTCCTTATGCAAATCAAGTAGGATTAAGCGGAAAAACAGTACGTCCAAAACTCTATATTGCTTGCGGTATCTCTGGGGCAGTTCAGCATTTGGCCGGTATGCAAACATCGGATGTTATAGTCGCTATAAATAAAGATCCTGAAGCCCCTATATTCAATGTCTCAGAATTCGGGATAGTCGGGGATATTTATAAGGTCGTTCCGGAATTGATAATGGAATTAAAGAAAAAAACGAGTGCTAAAAACACCAGAGGTATATGAATATAAGTCATCAATTCCGTACTATCTTCCATTTAATACCAACCCCCTTCCCTCTCTTCAGTCCAATTTAATCGTCAAGATTCATTACCATTGGGGACTAGTGCTGCGACAATTTAGTTTAGTTGCACACATATATTAGGTTATTATTATCTAATTTATGATAGAATATCGAAACATTATGTTACATAATTATGTTGTCGCAGCACTAGAGTAAATCATCCACAGACGAATGGTAAGGATTGAAAGGTTCTTTAGCACAATCCAGAGGCAGCAGACATTTCCAATCATTGGATGAGTTTATGTATTGATATACTATATCGGGCCGGATATGAGCCTGCGGTGGAAACGTTTGGAAACTCCAGATATTTCATTCTGGAGGAATATCCTCCAATGAGGGCTTTCGATTTTTGTAAGCATGGGTTTTGATGAGGTATCGTGATGAAAAAAGAGGAAGGACCGTAGATATAAGGGGGGGTGAAAGTAATTTGGGATAACACAGCCGGGAAACCAGGAAGAACATCTGCCCGGAAAGAAACGACCACAGATTTGAAATAAAATCGTAATTAAATATACATCCGGAGACAATCTGACCTTATCCAGGTGTAAATATGCAGATTAAGAACAATACCCCCCTGCCGCATGGAGAATATTTCAGGCTGTGTTCGAGCTGCGGCATCTGCACTCCGGAGTGTACGGTGAAACCCGGCATCGTTCCTGGCGTAGGCAGCACTGCCACTCCCCAGGAGATCGCAAAGTACTTGCTATCTCTTGAAAAAAACGGGGACGTCCATGATTCTTCTGATAATTCCATACCGCCATCGTTTATCTGCACTGCGTGTGGTATGTGCGATCATGTTTGTCCGTATTACGTGCCGTTCTTGGAAAAGCTAATGGCAGCGCGGGAATGGTTACAGTCCCTCGGTACCGTAAATGTTCCGAAGAACCTGCTTGAGATGGAGGGAAGCATTACTGCCACCGGAAATCCGTTCGGGTTTGCAAGAGAAAAGAGGGACGAATGGGTTAGAGAGGATTTTCCTGCGTTGGATCGGGCGGACGTGGTATTTTATCCGGGCTGTCAAACGGCCTATAATTTTTTCAGGGTCGAGACTGCTATTATGAAAATATTGAAGGCGGCAGGGATTAGCGCAAGTCTCCCCGGACGCAGCGATCAATGCTGTGGTCGTTTTCTCTATTTTCTGGGGCGCAGTGGGATGATGAAGAGTGCTGCAATGGCCAATGTTGAGAACGTAAGAAAAAAAGGAGCGAAAATACTTCTGGCCAACTGCTCCAGTTGTTACCTTGCATTCAAGAAGGATTATCCTCTCATGGTGGGTAATCTTCCTTTCAAGGTTATGCATACTACTGAGTACATAAACGAATTGATCGGAGAAGGGCGTCTGGATCTTAGGAGACCGCTGAATAAGAAAATAATCTATCACGATCCATGTGAACTGGGTAGGATCGGCGGTGTGCTGGAAGCACCCAGGGAAGCACTGAGGTCATTGCCAGGGGTAGAGTTACTGGAATTTGACCGGAACCGTGGTGATGGACTGTGCTGTGGAGGAGGAGGTCTTTTCGAGGCTCTTGATGAGAAACAGGCATTCGCCATTGGCGAAAGGCTGGTAAAAGAGGCCGTTACAAAGGGGGCGGATATTATGGCCATTGCCTGCCCTACCTGCAACAATGTCTTCGCCATGGCCCGGGATAATCTGAAAAGGAAGGGCGAGCTTGGTGGGAAGCTGCAGATCAAGGATGTGGCCGAAATAGTGTTGAGATGTCTCTGACGCGCTGATGTTTTTGAATTATTCCGAAAAAATCCGGTTTTTCTTAAATAATACGAGGGAATAGGTATGTCCATGCTACAGGAAAAAGAGATCAAGGTCCGCTCAAAGGTTTTCTGGCGGGGCGGATTGAAGACAAGTAGTGTTGTCAGGGGTTTTGAGGTTGGCACGGACAAACCTAAGTCTGATTTTGGGACCAACACTGCTCCCGCACCCATGGAGGTATTTATTTCCGGGATGGGGGCGTGTCTTCTTTCCACATTCGTATGGGCCGTTTACCGGGCACACTTGGAAATAGAGGACTGCACGGTGGGTGTCAAGGCAACTACTACGAAAACCGGAAAAAAGGGAATAAGCGGTGCTGCCATGAAACTGACCGTGTGGGCGGGCAGCGAGCATAGGAAAAAGCTCGACAAATGTTTCGACCTTGCAAAGAACACGTGCACCCTGACGAAATCGGTTTCATTTCCGCTTGAATTTATAATGGAATTCAAGGATTCCCGGTGAAGTTTAAAGCAGAGAACAGCAGGTGTCCTTGAAAATAACTTCCAGTCCTCGTCTTTTTGCGTATTCTATGGTTTCATCGATGGGATAGGCGATGCCAGTTATCCCCGCTCGGACCGCTAATCTTTCCATCAATTTTTTTGAAGTTCCCGGAGGTCTCGCACAGCCCATTGTTAGATAAGAATGGGGGTTGGCGATACGCGCCATGGCAGTGATCCTACCCACATCCTCCGCACCAGCCGGGGTTACGTTTTCCATGGGTGTTCCCATGAGGGGTGAAAGGACCACTATGACGATGGTGCTGGTTTTGATGCGTGTCACCATTTTAAGGGCCTCATATTCCCCGACAATCCGGCCAAAATCCAGGCCGACGATGATGTGTGGGATAACATCCAAACCCGCCTCGGCCAATGCCTCCATGCTGGCGAAGAAATCCGATGGCTCCCGGTCCAGATGATAGACTCTTTCTATGGTTTTTCGGGCTCCGATGACATCCAACAGCGCCTGGTCCGCACCGGCTTCCTTCAATCTTTTTGCTGTCTCCCGGGTGGCCAGGCCGGTATGTACCAAGACCTTCAATCCCAGCTCTTTCAGATGATGGATGGCGTCGAAATAATCATCCAGCGGAACCTCCCCGGTGGACGTTGCTCCCCCGCTGATGAGCACCCCCTGGCAATTCTTGGCAACGAGATTCTCACCGAGGATCTTCAATTCTTTTCCGCTGCTTACCGGGATCATGGACTGCAAGAGATTCTTCTGGCAGTGTTCGCAGTTCAGCGCGCATGCTTTTCCCGTCACACTGATATTCACAAATGAATTTCGTCTGTTACGGTGATGATCGGAGATATAGGTCTTTGCTCCGGGGGCGGAAACGGTGAGAATAGATGGGAAATTCTCATTTCTTATCTTCCATCCTTCGCTTAACAGGTCGTCCAGTTCTCGTGACCGCAATTCATCGATGCTTGGCATTATTACTCCTCAGTAGGCGAGTTAATGGAAACGGAGTATTTTAAGATTTACTTAAAAAGCCGGAACGCCCCAATTGAAGCGTTCTAAATGCGCAAAATACACCTAATAATAATTCACAACAACCGTACTCCCTTCCTCAACGTACTCCACGTTCGCCGGTATCTCAACATAACCCGAAGCAAGGCTCATGCTGGTTATGGCCCCGGACTCCTTGAAGGCCGGGTGCGCTACACCATCCTCGACCTTGACGCTAAATAACTGGTGCCGGCCTATGGTGGAAACCACCTTTCTCGCAAGAATCATTTCTTCTTGGCGGACCTTCCACGGCAGCCTGGCCATTTTTCTTACTGACGGCAGAAGGATAACATAAGAATTGCTCAGACACGATGTGGGATAACCGGGCATGCCGAATACCAGCGTCTCACCTATTCGGCCGCACAGAGTAGGTTTTCCCGGCTTCAGGGCGATACCGTGGAAAATCACTTCACCTTTGCCTGATAAAACATCGTGGAGCAGATCCTTCTCACCCACGCTACTGCCCCCTGAAAATAATGCGTAATCGTAACCGGCGCACCTGTCCATGCAGTCTTTAAGTTCGTCCATGGAATCCCCCGTTATCCCGCTGACCGTAAGCTCAGCCCCTGCCTCACCCAGCAGATTGGCCATTGTGAATGAATTTATGTCATATACTTTACCGTAATCCAGCTCGTCCCCTGGAGATACTATCTCGTCACCGGTGGGAAATATTATTACTTTCGGACGGGAATAAACCTCCACTGTATCCATCCCAAGTGCGGCTAAAACCCCCGTGATGGGTGGTGTTATTAGTGTGCCTACCGTAAGTATTTCCGTGCCCAGGCTTATGTCCGAATCCTTTTTTGATACGTGCGCTCCGGGGTAGACGGGTTTGTAGATGCTGACAGTATCGCCTGCAAGGGACGTTTCCTCCACCATCACCACGGCGTCGGCGCCATCGGGCATTGGGGCCCCGGTGGATATCTGTGCGCAGTTTCCGCTCTCCACCCTGAAATCAGGTTTCATACCGGCAAATATCTTTCCCATAAGACGCAGATGTCCCGGTGCCGTTCTTGTAGTACCAAAGGTGTCCTCAGCAATTACAGCATACCCGTCCATGGCGCCCCGCCGGAACCCGGGGACATCAATTTTTGCCCGCAAGGAGACTGCTAATACTCTTCCTGCAGACTCGCGTAATGCTACCTTTTCCGTTTTTTCCATTACCCTTGTATTATCCATTACAATTCTCTTTGCAGTTTCAAAATCGATAAGTTCTCTGAATGGTTTCATCTCTTTCATCGCCCTGCCTCCCATAAAATATGACCGCACTCTTCCAGTATCAGTCTTTGAAGGGCAAGTTTCACAGCACCCTTGGAGCCTGGAATGCAAAACACAGCCTTGCCGTTGCAAATACCAGCCGTTGCACGGCTCAACATGGCGGCGCTGCCGATCTCCTCCATACTCAGCACCCGGAATATCTCGCCGAATCCGGGAAGTTCTCTCTCCATCAACGGCCGCACTGCTTCCACGGTCACGTCCCTCCTTGCGATCCCGGTACCTCCGGTAAATATGACGGCCTGAACTTCCTCTGATGACAGGAGCCTTTCTCCCTCGGCAGTGATCATCTCCATATCATCCTTTATTATGCCGTAATCGACAACCCTATGACCCGCCTTTTCGATAAGCTCGATAATTATGGTCCCGCTCAGGTCGTTCTTTTCGGTCCGTGTATCGCTCACGGTCACAAGGGCGAAAGAAATGTCCTCCATAGAATGTTTTTTATGGTCCTTTGCACCCATTCATTTCTCTCCTTTTTTACCCATTCTCATATCGCGTATCATCTCGGCCAGGATACTGACAGCTATCTCCTGCGGGGTTTTCGAGCCGATCTCAAGTCCGATGGGCGAACTAACCCTGTTCAAGTCTTCATCGGGGATTCCCTTACTTCGTAGTTCGTTATAGATAATATTTTTCTTCGCCCTGCTGCCCATCAGTCCCACATACCGAGCTTCAGTACGGCAGGCCCACCCAAGGACGGTTCCATCATGCCGATGGCCCCGTGTTACAATTACTATGTACGAGCTCTCGTCGGGGACAAATTTTTCGAAATATTTTTTGAATTCAGAAACCACCACCTCGTCGGCATCGGGGAATCTTTCGCGGTTGGCATAGATCTCACGATCATCTATCACCACCACCCTGAAGCCGATCATCTTGCTCATTCGTGCGAGGGGCAGCGATACGTGCCCCGCACCGAAAATATGCACTGTGGGATAGCTGATTATCGGTTCGATAAAGACCTCGATGGTTCCGCCGCAGATCAAACCATCAATCTCCATCACTCCGTCTTCATCCCGTTGCTCGGTTAGTTTAAAGGAAGCCATCTTTGCCTCTCCCTCACGAATAACCTTTTTGGCTTCTTCCCAAACCTCGGCCTCAACGCAACCGCCCCCGATGGTCCCAACAGTGCTTCCATCCTCCCTGACCAGGTATTTTGACCCCAGGGGTGCCGGTGTTGATCCTTTCTGCGAAACAATGGTTGCAAGAGCCGCCTTACCCCCTACTTTTCTCGTTTCAAGAATTGCTTCATAGATATCATTCATTTTATTGGCTCCAGTATTATTCTTTATTTTTTATATGTTCCGGTCCCACATAATTGAAATGCCCGGATAGTTCAGGGTGTCTCACCTTCACATCACCCAATATATATTGGCGACGTCGTCAAGATATTTCGGACATGAGTATCTTTTTTTGAAAAATTTCCTGTCCTTTTGCCACCATCGGTATCCGCGAACGATTATGAAAATATGAGGATCTCCATTATTGCAGAGCATATTCGATATGGAATACTCCAGCTTATGGCCTCTGTGTTTAACCGTACGTGTTTTTTCAATAACTTCAAGATTCATTAGGATTCCTCTACTGGATCGGATCAGGTTTGTTGAAATACATTTTTTCCATCATCGAACCATATATTGCCCAAAAAGTTCAACCATCATTCCTTATACGAATTACTTGACACCCTTTCGTTTTTCGATAACCTTCACTCCGTGTATTTTGGTGACCGGATACTGTCCATTTTCATCCTTTTCAAGATACTTCACCATGTCCCAGACTGTGAGAAGGGCGCTGCTCACACCGCTAAGAGCCTCCATTTCCACACCGGTCTTGTACTCGGCTTTTACCCAGCAGGTACAAATGACAGTTGTTTCCTCGATACTGAACTTCACTTCCGCCGAGGCAACCGGTATCGGGTGGCAATGTGGAATCCGTATGAAGGTAGTTTTCACTGCATCCAGAGCAGCGACCTCCGCCACTGTGAAAACGTCCCCCTTTCTAATATTTCCTTCTTTTATCTCCTTTATAGTTGTTGATCTCAAGGATAATTTTCCCCTGGCAAGAGCGGTCCGCAGCACGATATTCTTTCCCGATACGTCGATCATTCCCACATTATCATCTCCAGTACGGATAACGGTTCATTATTACTTCGTGAAAGAGTTTGGTCAGTTCGTCCATGGATTCCCCCCGTCTGATGGGGGTTAGTGCGTCCACCAAACCCTCGTTATGCATCAAACAGGGTTTCAGCAATCCGTCGCATGTGACCCGGATCCGAGAGCATTTTGAGCAGAAACGGGTGTTATGCATGGGGCGAACGACCTCCACATCTTTAAGATTATTATCCTCATCCTCCATGGTATATATTTTCCGGCCCTGTACCTTCCTCTCTCTTTCGGATATTGCAAGGGATGATATGTGTTTTTCAACATTGGTAATGTCCGGATAGCCTGCGGAATTCATATCCACCTGTTCGATTATCTGGGGTATGGCACCCAATCTCCATGCTTCCCTGACGATCTTCATTAATTCATCCATCGAGCTGTCGAAAAGTGCCACAATATTGATCTTCACGGGGTGGAGACCCGCTCTCACCGCGGCTGAAATCCCGTCCAGTACTTTCCCGTGCAGGTCTTTTCCGGTGATCTTTCCGTATCGGTTTCCGTCGAGGGTATCCAGACTGATATTTACTCGATTTAGACCTGCCTCATGCAGTATCTCGGCAAGGGGTCCGAGAAGCGTTCCGTTGGTGGTCAGGGACACGTCCGACATATACTTGCTTGCCCGTCTTATTATGTCGGGCAGGTCCTTCCTTATGAGAGGCTCACCCCCGGTGATCTTCACCCTGGATATGCCTAATTCTTTCGCTACCATCAATATTTTTTCGATCTCAACAGGAGACATTTTTTTAGTACTGTCGATCTGCCCTTCTCTATGGCAGTAAAAACAGTCCAGGTTGCAATCATCGTTTATCGATATGCGAATGTGCTTAACTGGTCTTCCGAAACGGTCTTTCATGTGGTATCATCCATATTTTTTGACTTGGGCTCATTTTCTAACTGAATAGGTTGACGTTCTGGGCTTTGAATATGAGATAGACCTCCTTTCCAAGAGATATCTCCATCTCTGCGCATGATGCCTGGGTTATATTGACTGCGAAAAGTGCTCCGCAGTCCACCATAACGCGCATGATCCCGCCCATATCTATCAACTCGTTCACCTTTCCCTTGATGCAGTTTCTGGCGCTGCTCTCCATTCTCTGTAACGATATGATAATATCTTCGGGCCTTATACTGGCATACACTTCGCCAAAAATATGGGTTGTGGCAACGAGGGTTATGCCCTGTGATTTGAAATAGACCAGGTCACCTACCTTTTTGGAATTTCCCTTGAATATATTCTTCACGCCAACGAATTCCGCCACGAACTTTGTACGGGGATGGCGAAACACTCTATCGCTATCATCGATCTGTACGATACGTCCATTCTTCATTATGGCGATACGATCCCCCATAATGATGGCATCCTCCCTGCTGTGAGTGACGTGTATGATGGTGGTTCCCCTATTTTTAAATAATCTCGATATTTCTGTTCGTATTTCCGAGCGGAGATTAGGATCAAGCGCGCCCATTGGCTCGTCAAGAAGCAGTATGTCCGGATCGATGGATAGAGCTCGTGCAAGCGAGGTCCTTTGAGCCTCTCCGCCGCTTAATTTCCCCGGAAACCTCTCCAGCAGACCTCCAATTCCCAGGAGACCTGCCAATTCCCCGACCTTCTGTTCTATCATTTTGCTCTTTAGTCCCATAACTCTCAGCCCGTATGCTATATTGTCCCGTACGGTCATGTTAGGGAACAGCATGTAATCCTGGTAGACAAAACCGATCCCCCTCTTTTTCGGAGGAAGTAACGTAATTTCAGAATTTCTAAGGAGGATCCGGCCCTTGTCCGGGAAATGAAAACCCGCAATTATTTCGAGAAGCAGTGTCTTGCCGCTGCCAGTAGGGCCAAGCACCACGAAATGTTCCCCTTCGTTTACCTCGAACGATATATCCTCGAGAGAGAAACCGTCCCAGGACCGTGAAAGGGATTCAATCTTGATCATATCGTTTCCACCTCGCGGATATGGTTCTTAAAATAACGAATATAATAATACATATCAACAACAGCAGTGCCGCAATAGGGACCGACGTTTCCAGACCGGAATGGAGATATTCAGTATAGATGTGTGTGGTGGCCACCATGGGGTAGTACGCTATGATCATAACGGCCCCGAACTCGCTTATTGCCCTGGCCCAGGTCATAATGGCTCCCACCAGCAGGTTTTTCATGCAGAGTGGTACCGTGATTGTGATTACGGCCCTTGTCCTTGAAGCGCCCAGACCCATGGCGACGTTTTCGAGTCTCGGGTCAACGGATTCGAATCCCTCTTTGGCCGAGTTGATAATGAAGGGTGCGGAGACGAACATCATGGCAATGACTATCCCTATCATGGAATCCGCTATCCTGATTCCAAGTTCGTCCAGGGGCGCCCCGAGAACTCCGTGCCTCCCAAAGACGGTAAGGAGGGCTATACCGGCGATAATATGCGGTACCACTATCGGAATATCGATAATGCTCTCAATCAATTTTTTACCCGGAAATTTTTTCCGGGCCAGAAAATAAGCAAGTGGAATCCCGAACAATGCACTTAAAGCCGTTGCGTAGACAGCGGCGATCATGCTCAAAAGAATCGCCTTCATGGCTGAACGGTCGCCGGCCGCCCTTATAAAACCGCTGATCCCGACGTCGATGAACATGCTTATTATCGGAATAATGATGAAGATCACCATTATCGCCCCGATAATACCTGCTATTATCATCGTTCCTTCGGCTTTTTTCCTCATATTCATTCCACATAAGACTTAATGGCATAGGGCAATTGCGCGCTATCTCCGCAAATTGCAGGAGTGATATTTCGCTGTCCCCGGGACTCCATTACACCCCGTCCTGTTTCACCCAGTAACATTTTGATGAACTCCAAAGCCATTTCGGGGTTCTCGGCATTTCGGGGAATGGTAACGCCGTAAATTATGGTCTTTCCGGATATGGCTCTACCGGACGAGGTGATTACTCGCACCCGTTCATATAGATCCTCATGGGAAGTATCCGATAGATCGATCTCTGAGGGCAGTTCCAGATATTTTACCCCTTGCTCCTTGAATTGATACGCGATGCTTCGATATATGAAAAGATAATCTATTTCACCAAGTTCCAATGATGTCATCAGATAGATCTCCGCATCCCTCATGACGAACTTGTAGTTTTCCGGCTCAAGCTCGGAGCTTTTCGGAATGGCTATCTTATAGGTACCGTTATTGTATTCACATCTGACTTTACAGTTCTTTTCCACTAGATCGTCGAATATTTCTTCTTGTCCATAGAAAATTTCTGCCAATTGGATGGTCATCAAGGCCCTGTAACCGCAAGGATCGTCATTGGGGTTGGAGAATCCGAATCGAACATCCTTATTCATAAGTATTTCGAACCAGTTTGACGTATTAATGTCATTTAAGTAAGCGCTCCGATCCGTGTACGCCAATACCATCTGGTTTCTTGCGAATTGTATACAGTAATCGGCGTATTTTTCATCTCCTTCCACCATCATGGTTTGGATCAACGAATAATCGGCACTCATCACCACATCTGCATTCTTACCCAATTCGGTTACCTTCCGTATTGCAGCCGTGCTTCCCGAGACCTCTCTTCTAACGTCCACGTTGGGATGTTCTTCCTCGAACTTTTTTTCCATATCTGCCATAGGCTTGGACAGGCTTCCCGCATGGAATATTGTAAGAATGGATTTATCTTTATCCAGAATCAAGATCTGGGCGGAGACGGCAGCTCCGATAATTATTAAGAGGCTCACGATTACAAGAGTTTCTCTCATGGACGCACCCGTTATGTTTGGGTGAATATAACGACGTTTTATATATTTTTCGCGAATATCTCAATATGTTTAAATTCAAAAAACTCTTAACGACCAGTATGACTAGTAAAGGCGTTGTTATCTCAATAAATATCAGTAAAAAAAAGGGAGAACAAAAATCTCCAGTTGCGTACGCAAATATAACGGAGATTGGACTGGAAGGGGATGCCCATGCAGGAGATTGGCACCGGCAGATAAGCCTTTTGGCAGAACATAGTATTGAAAAGATGCGAGGAAAGGGCATAGAGATAAAGCACGGGGATTTTGCAGAGAATATTACAGTGGGCGGCATAACTCTTTCCAACGTAACAATTGGACAAAAAATTCAAATCGGAAATAGTGTATTATTGGAAATAACTCAAATTGGCAAAGAATGTCATGAATCCTGTTTGATTCGGCAAACAGTGGGAGATTGCGTCATGCCCAGGGAAGGTATTTTTGGCAAAGTAATTACAGGTGGTGCTATTAGGGTTCAAGACAAAATTATACTATTATAATGATTCACGATCAAGTAAACCCATTAGACAGAAGCTTTGGGCGAACTACGATATTTCACAGAATCTATCAGATATCAAAGGAATGAAGATAATTAAAAAATTCACCCCGCCTTTTTGGTTATTTCTATTACTTTTTTGCATTCGGGATGTGTAATTGGATTCCCGTTAGTTTGTCCTTTTTTATTTATTTTCTTTTTGTCCTGGCTCATTTTATCACGCCATTGGATTCTATTCAACAGGGAGGGGTTGACTCGTATATTCAAACTCATGGGATGTATTAATTGAAAAATGTTTTGTCTTAAATAGGGGGCAAGAAATATCTATCGAGTATTACAAATTATCGATAAAATAACCGTCTTGTACAGCATATCCATATGGGGTATCAAGGATAAGAAGATTTCATCAACAACAGCTTCGAAAAGTTTATAAGTTATGTTGATTGTTAATGGAAACCATAAGAAAAACATATTCTAATGTTGTGGAAAGGTGTGAAATTATGCAAGGAATGGAATGGATAATACTCGTACTGGTCATTGTATTTTTACTATTTGGGGCCTCGAAGATTCCGAAACTGGCAAGGGCTCTGGGGAAGGCCAAAGGGGAGTTTAATAAAGGGAAGAATGAGCTCACCAAAGAAATGAAAGATTGGGATAAGGAGGATACAGACACCACTCCAAAGAAGGAAAAAAGGAGTAAAATCGCAAGGGCGGCCAAGGATCTTGGAATCGATATCAAGGGGAAATCCGACGATGAATTAAAGAAGGGAATTGCGAAATCTGTTGGAGAAAAGTGATTTATTATTTTTTTCAACCATTCCCGATATTAATTCCCACCCAATAGTTTTTCTATTTTCGATGCCTCAGTCTGCAGAAGGCTTTCAAATTTTTCGAACATTAATAGGAGTTCCTTTCCAGAAAACGTAAGTTTCATGCCGCCACCATCACTGCCGCCGATTCTCGATTCGACGATGGGTTTTCCGTATCGCTCGTTCAGGTTTTCTACAAGCATGTAAGCGTGCCTGTATGATATTTGTATCTGTCTGGCTGCGGCAGACAACGATCCATATTTTTCGATTGCTCTAAGAAGTTTTGCTCTTCCAGGACCCATAATAGATTTTCCTTCCACCTCGAGCCAGAGTTTGTAACCGACCTTTACCGTCATAAAAATCACTTTTGGATTTAATTTACTATAACTTAAACATTGATTTTGAGCACTCGATCAGACCCACATTACCGGGTATCATCTTATCATCGATGGAGCTCGGTCTAATACCAGGAGAATTTTTTTCAAACAAGGATGCCACTTTGGGCCCGGAAACAATAATATCAGCAGTACCGATGGGTCGTGCTATATAACAACCGTGACCGCCGTCATTGAAGACCTTGCTGTTGGTTAAATCCCCAGCCGCGAACTCAGCGAGAATATCGCGAAGTTTCATTCTCGTTAGCATGTTGGTATGATGCTCGAAAAGTCCTGTGATCTCACCATACTCGAATGATGCGACGATGGTATGACCGCTCCCCACATCTACTGTTATTACTTTTTCTTTGTCCGCTCCCAAAGAAGCTCCGAACATAGCGGCGATCTTGGAATCCATTATAAGATGTTCAGCCTTATGAAAATACCTATTTAGTTTATTTTTAACGCCCAACATTCTCGTATAATGTTTAGGAGGTTCAAGGAATCCAAAGTCATTAATGTGAGCAGGAATCAAAGATTTAAAATGGTCGAATCGGATCTCCCGGTTTGTCTTATCATTATGAGAGGTTCCATGATCCTCCACTCCCACTGCAACCACTTTGGGCTTGAGAGTGATACCGAATCTTTTGGCAGTTTCATACAATGCCTCTGCATCCATGTCACTGGTCTCCATTGTATTGACATTCTTTTTATTAGAGAGCTTGGCCGCTTCTTCATCATCCACGATTTTAATACCCTTATTTTCCACATAATTTAGATCATCCCTGATCGTATAGGCTGCATTCGGGGTCATATAGACCTCAAGGCCCTCTTTTAAATGGTTGAATATAGCCTGAGTAAAAGGACCTCCGCCCATGGTTTCACCAGTTATTACAAGATCCTTTTGCTTCACGGTATATTCTTTCACCTTTTCGCCCAGGATTATGGTGGGTGATGGTAGAATAAGTTTGAAAGAGGTTTCGTAGGAACCGTTCCAAAGAAGCATGTCCTGAGTATAGGTTCCGATATTAATACTCAGAATTGGGACATCCATTTCAAGGGTCTCTTTATACAATACACCACTGTTCTGGCAAAGTAATATATACATATTTAAAGCTTTTCGGGAGTATGCGCTCGGGGGTACTGTTGGCAGGAGGAAAAAGTTCACGGATGGTGAAAGAGAAGGGATTAATTCCACTACGAGGGAAACCTCTCATCCTTTGGGTTATGGATGAACTGTCGAAGGTTGTAGATGAGATACTTGTTTCGGTTTCTTGCTCGCCATCCGCCGAACTTCTGGAAATCCTCGGACCGTCTGTTATCATCATCAAAGATGAAAGACCTGAAATGGGACCTATCGAAGGGCTTTATTCCGCATTTTCAAAAGCAAAGGGAGATTACGTAGCAGTTGCACCATGCGACTCGCCTTTTATAAAAAAGGAGATGTATGACTTTCTCTTTAAAAAAGCGAAAGATAAGGATGGGGCAGTCCCCGTGGAAGGGAACTACTATGAGCCCCTGCATGCCGTTTATTACAGAAAATCTTTTCTAAAATCTCTTCAAAGAGTGATTTCTGAAGGGAAATCCAAACCAATAGATGCCTATCGTTACATAGAATTGGAGTATGTTAACAAGAGTGAAATCGTAGAACTGGACCCTGCTCTCATATCATTCACAAATATTAACACTAATAAAGACATGAAAAACCTTAGAAGTATTTTAAAAATATAAGTGTAGCCAGTAAGCGAGAATGCAGCTAAAACCAGTTCCTAAACAGTTGTTAACTCATTTTTTTGTTCATGGAAAATAAATAGATTTATGATGTCATATTTTGGATTTTTTATACTATAATATCATTTGCGTTTCTAATACATACATTTTAAGGCTTTAAGAGCTTCATGATCCAAAAGGGATTGAACGATTCTCTTAATAACAGCCTACAAACTGAAACCTAACTTTACGTAGACGGCACTAACAAATTTCCCAGTGATTTGGCTGTTTTCAAATCTCCTTGTCGATGGTGAGTGCATATTCATCACTGGATTTTTTGATAGTGCCACGTAGACAATATTATAAATAACAATTGTTAAGCAAACCGTTATATATCATTGAGAATAACGGTATAGCAGTTCCATGGTCTTTATGGAGGTGGCGTTTACATGACAAAAATTATAGGTTTGACCGGGTATAAAAAAACCGGCAAGACGACGACGACAGAGCGCCTGATAAGATCCTTGAAATCCAGAGGTTTCCGAGTAGGTTCCGCGAAATTCATGCACATGGCCCACATGAATATAGATGTCAAGGGGAAAGATACGTTCCGCCATATGGATGCCGGAGCGGATTTTGTGTTCGCCTTAACTCCAAAAAGGACCGTTTTATTTAACAGAACGCCCGAGAGGATGGACGTTAAGGATGTTTTAACTAATCTTCCTAAAAATGTAGATTTTTTAATCTGTGAGGGATTGCGTAGTAATGGATCGGACGCCTATTTTGTTCTTACGGGAAAAGATCGATCCCAGATCGATTCGATTATAAATGATATGGGGATTGCAGATAATAGAATTATTGCAATTTCTGGAGTCATAGGAAGTAGCATATCCGAACATGCCGGATTTCCAGTGCTGAATTGTATGGATGATAAAGAGCTGGAAGATTTAACCGATGCAGTTGTTACCATGGCCGGATAGTTTGATCAAATTCCTTCAGGGGTTCATCCATGGATATTAAACTATTGAACGTATTTGTACCTATTTTTTCGCTGATATTCATCGGATATATCACCGGCAGGTTTAGCAAAGTCCAGAAGAGCACGATCAAGGCATTATCTGATCTCACCCTATATATCCTGGTTCCAGCCCTCATAATTACGAGTCTGGCAAAGATCACTCTCACATCCGTTTTTTTGCTGATAGTGCTATCTGCGATATTTATCGTATTTGTCACGGCGATTCTAGCTTACATAATTTCGAAGATCAAGAAACTAAAAGATAATACTCGTCGTGGTTTCCTTATGACAACAATGTTTATGAATGCTGGGAGCCTGGCATCCTCTATCTGTCTTTTATTCTATGGTCCGGAAGGTTTTATTCTCGCAATAATCTTCTATATTACCACTCAGATCCTCCTCTACACTTTGGGTGTTTTCATAGCCTCTTCCAGAAAGGGAAGGTCGAATCTTCGCTCACTGAGAACCGTGATATCCCTCCCGTTGATATATGCATTATTAGTTGGGATTCTATTCTCTTACTACCGGATAGGGATTCCTGTGCTTGTTCTGAGACCGCTGGAGCTTCTAAGCAGCGCGGCAGTTCCTTTGCTTCTTATTACCCTGGGCTTGCAGCTTTCAGTCATAAAAGTGAAAATATCAAAATTGAACATTCCCGCCCTGAGCACTACCGTAAGAATGGGCTTTGGCCTTCTATTGGGGTTTGTTTTCGCTTATATTGGCGGTCTTCAGGGAATTCCATTTGGAGTGGTCATTATCGCTTCGGCAATGCCCACGAAGATAACAACTTTCCCTATCGCTCAGAAATTTAACTGCGACATTGAGAATGTGACGCTATCCATATTTCTCTCTACAGCCATAAGCTTACTCACTATTCCATCGATTCTGGGCTTATTATCTCTTTGATATTTTCCAATATTTTCAGTTTAAACGTAAGGTTTTTTAAATGGGCTGAATATACACTGAACAGGTGACTTCTATTGGGTAAATTGATGACGTTCATGGAGCATATCCATGAACTGCAAAAGTGTTTGAAAAAAGTAATTGGCTTAATCTTCTTTGAGTTTATATTCTTTTTCACATTTGGATTCAAGGAGTTCTATATAAGGGGTACGAGGTTAGTATATCCTTATCCAACTTTGGAGAACTCTTTTTCAGCAGCCTTGTTCAGAAGAATGTGGGATTATCTGGTACCCACGAATTTGAATGGAGTGGAGATTCAACCCTACGCCAGTCTCGGGGGCGGCATTATGTTGCTGGTCATCATGTCCCTATTTTTGGCTATCACATTCAGTATGCCTATGACCTTATGGCAATTCAGTAAATTCGTAAGGCCCGCCTTAAAAAAAAGGGAAAAAAAAGTGATCGTAAAGACGATAATTCCTGCAACAATACTTTTCCTAGGAGGCTGCGCATTCGCATTCTTTTTGCTGATCCCTTTCACAATCCATTTCCTCTTGCAGGTGATAGTCGGACTGGATGCGACCGCGCTTATTACTGTGGATGATTTCATGAAATTCGTTATTCTTTTTACTCTTGCATTCGGGATCGTATTCGAACTTCCCATCGTAATGTACGGCCTTACAAGAATCGGAGTTGTAGAATCAAAATTTTGGCTGCGAAATTGGAGGTACGCATTTATTATTATGATCGTCTTTGGAGGTATAATTACTCCCGATGGCAGCGGTATCACCCAGCTCATGATAGCGATTCCCATGTTGGGTCTTTACTTCATAGGATATTTTGCCGGAAGGTCGCATGAACTGGAGCAGCATCCACGAAGAGATAAATCATCAAAGAGAAAGATCTTAACCGGCATAGTTGCTTTAACAATTATTGTTTCATTTGTCTTAGCAGTAATAGTTATACCTAATGATTCCAATGATTTCATTGATGAAAGTGAGGATATGCCTAAATTGCCATGGTTACAAGCCCTTGAATGGAATCCTAATGGAGATTATGGTTTGCTAGTCGGAGAAGGTAATTGTATCGTAAAATGGGACGGGATTACCGGTAAAGACACACCTGTTGGCGTGTCATACTTTCAAGCCGGGCCAGTAGTACCCGGCTTTTCAAGTAAACTTCTTAATATGACCAATGATACAAATTATTATGATATTACCTGGCATCCAAGTGGAGATTATGCCTTGATTTGCGGCTCAAATGGTACAATACTAAAATATGATGGGACAAATCTAACGGATTTATCCTTGGAACTCGATGATGATTTTCAAGCAATTAAGTTCTTGCCCAACGGCCAATATGCAATAGCAGTTGGAACAAATGGTCTCATAGGAAAAATTGAAGCAGGTCTGGTAAATTATAGTTATGTTCCGGACTCCATAATAAAGGACGTATCATTTTATGATCTTGATTGGGATGGAATTGGAAAAAACGCCCTGATGGTCGGTTACGATCCAAATAACTTCATACGGGGGATAATGATCAAGTTCACTCCCGATGAAAATGATACTTTGAATGCTTCTTATTCCGTAATATCCTCTTCGTTGTCTCCCACCACCTGCTTTAGCTCTCTTTGGACAGAAAAATGGAATTGTTTTATTGTCACATGCGGTGATGGAGAGATCTGGAAAGTACGGGAAGATTGGGCAATAAGTAAATTGAACAATCCATACTCTGATAGTGACCCCATTATCGATTCAATGTGGCTCCCAAATGAGGAAAAAGTGCTGCTTGTAGGTGGCTTATCGGGATGGAATTCCATTGAGGGAGAATATAAATTGGACCAATCATCCAAAATCGTGTTAAAATTAGATGTAGATAACATATCATTAATTCACGAGGATAAAGGTCCTAATTTCCTGAGCTGTGGATGGAATCCAACCAATGATACTGCTGTTTTGATCGGTTCTTTTGGAATTGTCTATGAGTATTCTAATGATACTGTGACTGAATTATCTATAGATTACTTTAATTAAAAGGTAATCTAAGCCTCATTTATTTCGACCTTTTTTGTTTCTACGGAGCCTCTTTAATACATGGTGAAACGTCAAAACGGGGTGTCTTAGGAGCATTCGGGGCCCGGCATATCTCATAACAACTCTTATTCGTTCCCTCATGGATTTCTTGTAGCAGTGTATCGAACAAATACCGCATGGGGTTTTCTTCTCCTGAAAAGGGCATTTATCTAGACGCTTTTCTGCGTATTCCAGCAGTTCGTTACATTCGACACACAGTTTTCCCCCGCACTCATGATGAGCCTTACAATAGAGATTTATCATTACCTTGACGGTTCTTTTTTCACGCTTCATTAGAGGGTGCTCGCCGGACATTAATGGGCCTTGCCTTTTTTTTAATTTTTACTTGCCTTGAAACCGAGTTCGTTCACGGCGTTTATCAATGCTTCAGTAGATACAGAACCCTCTTTTACGAGGGTAATATCCGCTTTCTTCTTCTCGAGATCGACCTTGGCCTTTTTTACTCCTTGAAGTTCTTCCAGCACTTTTGTAACTCTCATCACGCAGTGATTGCAGCTCATCCCTTCGACTTTTATCGTTACTACAGGTTTTTTCCCAAACAATCCCATCTTATCACCGGTGGGTGAATTGTGTTTGAGAACGATAAATGTTTTCCCGAAATTGGAACCGAAAAAGCTTCCAAACAAAAAAGCATGATACAATATCAATCGTGTTTTTCTCTTAAGTTTTCAAAGACTATATACCATTCCGAAACGGATCTATTGTATTTCCAAATAGGTATTGGGATTTTAAGATTAGGATAAATGAAGATTTCCTTTTGAGTTACATCGTTGTATTTTAGATATAATGATTTTATAAATGGATTAGCCAATTTATTGTGTCTACCTATTCTCATTTCCACAATGGATTTTATTGGAATTTCTAGCTCAATTTTCGGACCTTTGAATGTGAACTTTGTGTCATCTAAAATTCCCGCACCAAATTCCTCTATCATTGAGGTTATTTTCGATTTGAATTTTTTTCGATACAAAATTGTAGAAATACCACATATTCCTCGTATAATAATATTTTTCGCATCTAAAGTGGTGAGGTTCTTTTCGATCTTTTCACCATTCTTACTTCTTTTTATCTCTCTCACAACCATAATACATACCACAGTAACGATGAGGAGACCGAATATGATCAATACTCCAAAACATAAAGTACCATTATTTTCAATAAAATCTACAAGATCTTTTGTAAAACTTTCTTCGGTTATTTCCTCTTTTGGCAATAAGTCCCAAACATATGCAGAATAATTGAATATTTCATTCCTTTCTATTACGTCCAGATCATCTTCTGATTCTTGCTCATGTCCATCCTGGTAAATTTTAACATGTAAATATCCGGCATCCATCCCCAAAGAAATATGAGTTTCATTTATTCCAATTATCTTTGTTTTTTCCAATAAAGTAGAATATTTTTCCTCACTAATTGTGAGCTTTTCAATGTCTATTGGGGTGATTTTTGTCGAATTGTCTGAACTCATATTACCGATAAAAAATAGATTTTTTGCTATGTGACCCTGCAAACCTCTCAGTTCAGAATCATCTTGCATAGCTCCATTCGTTGTTACTCGATATACATCCCGATTTTTTAGAACAAATATATATGAATAATCAGGCCCATAATATCCGTCGATACCGACTATAACTACCAAATCATCGTTTGAAATATTTTTCTCGTTTTCACCATAATCAGTTGCTTTATCGCTGCATCCTGCAATCATAGTAAATATTAATATGATGGCGAAATAGGAACCAAGCATCCTTTGAAATTTCAATTTCATTTGCGCAACCTTCGATAATTATTTTCTATGGTTCCTTCTAAACTTCGAAAAGATAAATTTTCGCTTCCATATTACCATGAAAATAAGTAATGCTACGATTATCGATGATACAAGCCAAGGCCACATTTCCGTCGTGAGGAGACTATCCGATTGAACATTTACAGATAATGAATATTCCGCTGCATTTCCCTCACTGCCATCACCTGCGGTTATTGATATAATTAACAGATATTTTCTGTCCGGTATATCATCGGGAATATTTATTCTCAAGGTGAGGTTGTGATTCTGTCTCTCTTGAGTTTTAAAGGTCGTATCAGGAACAAATGAAATTTGCCAATCTTTGACATTTGACTCACTTTTATCTGATAAAGAGACATGGAATTGCTCATCGTAATTACCGTCGTTATTTATAGTCAATGATATGTCGACTTGCCCTCCCGCCTTTGCTGTAACTTTATTATCGGTAGTAGTCACGCGTATTATCATAAATGGTTTGATCTTCAGAATACATTTGGCCGGTTCAAGTTCATATTGGATACCCCCTGGAATAGTTTGATAACTCCCCCCAGCGGTGATCGTATATGTCGCTACAGACGAGAATTTGGGAACATTTATCGAGATTTCGAATCTTTCCTCATTTTCACCTGGGTCCAATGTAATCATATTCGGAATAATTGCAGTATAACCATATCCAGTCTCGGCCTGCAAATTTACTTGGATAATCTGAACATGATCCCTGCATTTCACCGAACCGAAAATGTGCACCTGGCACGTAGCGCCCGGTCCAACATCAACCTCGACTTCCGATTCATCAAGAGAAAGAGTTACATCTGGTGGGGCAGCCTCTATCTTGTCGGGAACGAATAATATTACCGATCCAATTAATATTATCATCGAGAGGTATAAGAAGAGAGTTTTCCTTTGCATACTATTCTCTCCAAGATTAATTCGTATTTCAAATACCTCTAGGTTAAGAATTTACAAATTACATATAGTTTTTTAATCTCATTATGTAACACATTTGCTGTAGCCCCCTGACAAGTGATCACAAGTGGGTTTTTAATTTCAACAATTAAAACACCCCTTTTCGGATAAAAGGCCTGAATAACTATCTCGCTTATCCATTATATCATTAAATTTTTTATAGTGTCGTTGCGTCTCACGGGCAGTTCTATGATAATCATGAAATTTGGTGGAACTTCGTTGTCGAATGCCGAACAGATAGTACGGATCTGCGGCATAATCGAGACGAATCTTTCACGTAAACCCGTAATAGTTCTATCGGCTATCGGGAATACCACGGACGAGCTATTAAAGGCAGGTCGTGCCGCTTTGATGGGACATATCGATATCGATCCCATACGTAAAGATCATGAACAAATTGCAATAGATCTGGGTCTCGATCCGTACGAAAATAATTTCAATCAACTTTTCGGTGAGCTGAAACACATTCTTACAGGGATATCGCTTCTACGCGAACTGACCCCGAAGACCAATGATTATCTCGTCTCTTTCGGTGAGCGCCTGGCGGTGAGGCTGCTTGCATCCTATTTCGATAAGAAAATAGCTCCCGCCGCCTTTTATGATTCCTGGGATATCGGTTTTATTACGGATTCACGATTCACGAACGCAGAACTACTGGCCGAAACCTATGAAAATGTCGCCGCCTTTTTCAGTAAGCCGGAGAGTGACCAAACAAAAATACCTTTCGTGACCGGTTTCATAGCGAAGGACCGAAATGGGAACATCACAACTCTGGGCCGGAGCGGAAGTGATATGACCGCCACTATAATCGGTGCCGCTCTGAAGGCCGATGAGATACAGTTCTGGAAAGATGTGAGCGGTATAATGACCATGGATCCAAAGCTGGTAAAGAATGCTTTTCCGGTCAGGTACGTTTCCTTTGATGAGGCGTCGGAGCTGGCATGTTCCGGCTCGGACATCATGCATCCGCGTTCCATAAACCCCGCTAAAGAAAGTGGGATTTCCGTAAGTATCAAGAATTCCTATGAACCGGACCATCCAGGTACGAATATCGTAAGCGAACTCCCGAAAGATCGGAATTTAATACGCTCCGTGTCGTGCAAGAAGGGAATAATACTGGTGGATATTGTTTCTCCGAGAATGAGGGGGCAGTACGGTTTCCTGGCGAGAATATTTGACATATTCAGCAAGTACGGAATATCAATCGATCTGGTGGCTACCAGCGAGATAAGTGTATCGTTAACCCTGGATCACAAGGAAGAAATTGATGGTCTCAGGAAGGATCTGGAAGAGATCGCCGATGTCAAGATTCTCAGGAACAAAACCATTATCAGTCTTATTGGCGATGTGGAACATTCTTCGATTATTCTGGAAAATGTTTTTCATGTTTTAAAGGATAATAAAATAAATGTTCAGATGATATCGCAGGGTGCTTCGAAGGTAAATATCAGCTTCATCGTGGATGATGATGAGGCCGAAGATTCTCTAAGAGCAATTCACGAGATATTCTTTGAAAGAGAGGGATTGAAATGAATTTGGCAATAATCGGATACGGCAATATGGGACTCATTATCGAGAGATTGGCAAAAACATCTGGAATGGAGATTGGTGCCATTGTCGATCCCTTCAATCCCGGTGCTACCCACGGGCAAAAGGATGGGGGATCTCTGAAAGATATCGACGTTTGCATAGATTTCACTCATCCGGATGCGATCATGAATAATATAAAAAAATATGCCGAACTGGGAAAGAACGCAGTCATCGGTACAACTGGGTGGTATGACCATATCGAGGAAATAAGAAAACTGGTGGAAACCAGCGGAATCGGATTAATATACTCGTCAAACTTCTCAATAGGAGTCAATATATTTAACAGAATAGTGGAGCGTGCGGCGGAGTTATTTGATAAATTCGATATGTATGACGTTGCCGGGATCGAGTATCACCACAACAGGAAAGCGGACAGCCCCTCCGGGACCGCAATTGGCCTTGCCAATATATTAAAGGATGGGCTAGCGAGAAAGAAAGAAATCGTTTACAAGATGATGGACCGCAGAATAGAACCCCATGAGCTGCATTTTGCCTCCGTTCGATGTGGTTCGATTACCGGAAAACACGAAATAATTTTTGATTCAAACGCGGATTCCATTCAATTGATCCATTCAGCAAAGAACAGGGAAGGATTTGCCGCAGGAGCCCTGGAGGCCGCAAAATGGATCCACGGAAGAAAAGGATTCTTTAATATCGATGACCTTGTGAGAGAAATAATGAATGATTAATTGGTATAAAAAAGGTGAGATGATGGAACTTAAAGGAACATATACGGCGATGATCACGCCTTTCGTTAGCGGAGAAGTTGATTACGATGGTCTAAGGACAAACATAAAATATCAGATGGAAGGAGGCGTCACGGGTATTCTGGCACTTGGCACGACCGCGGAAACTCCGACTCTCTCAGACCGGGAAAAGGAAGAAATTGTGAAGATAGTGGTTGAACTCGCCAAGGGAAAAGTGAATATAATGGTGGGAACGGGATCGAATTCCACCGCCAGTACAATTCGTGCAACGGAAAAGGCAAAGCGGATGGGCGCCGACATGGCATTGATAGTTACCCCGTACTACAACAAGCCCACACAAGATGGGATATTCCTTCATTTCAAGGCGGTGACGGATGCGGTAGACCTTCCCGTGGTCGTGTATAACATCAAGGGAAGGACCGGGACCAACATCGAGACCCGGACGCTCACGAGAATTGCCGGACTGCGCAATATTATCGGCGTCAAGGAGGCATCGGGGGATGTCGGTCAGATGACTGATGTCATAAACCAGATTCAAAACCGAAGCGAGAATTTCTCCGTCATGAGCGGAGACGACGCATTGGTCCTGCCTTTAATGTCCCTTGGCGGGAAAGGCGTGATCTCGGTTGTGGGCAATCTGGTTCCGAAAATGGTGGTTGATCTGGTGGATGCGGCGTCCAAGGGTAATTATTCCCGTGCCCGGGACCTTGCCTTCAAGCAGCTTCCCCTTATCCGGGCCGCTTTTATCGAGACCAATCCAATTCCGATAAAGGAATCCATGAATATGGTAAATATGGCGGCAGGAGAATGTCGTTTACCGCTTTCGCCAATCACGCCAGGAACCAGGGAGCTCCTTGGAGGGGTATTGAAGGAACTGGGATTGTTGAGCTGAAAATCCGGGATTCGGGGTTTTAAGAGCCTTGGTACGGAAAATCGAATTAACAGGAGAATTGTGGATGAAAGATAAAATAAACGTTGGCGTACTGGGTGCTACCGGGATGGTGGGGCAAAATTATATTTCACTTCTCGCGGACCATCCCTGGTTCAGGGTAAATCATGTGGCAGCATCTTCCCGATCCGCCGGCAAAACATACGGGGAGGCCGTCAGGGGCAGGTGGCATTTGACGGGAGACGTTCCAGGATCGCTAAGGGACATTACCGTATCCACAATCGATGAGATCGAACTTGCACGGGAAAAATGCACCTTCGTCTTTTCCGCCCTCGGGTCCCATGTGGCCCGGGAATACGAGGAGAGATATGCTGTGGCCGGGATCCCTGTGGTTTCCAACGCGTCCGCACATAGAAGCACCCCGGATGTGCCCATGGTGATCCCCGAAATAAATTACCATCATCTGGACATCATACCGATCCAGCAGAGAACCCGGGGTTGGGTTCGTGGTTTTATCGTCGTCAAACCCAACTGCTCGCTTCAGTCATACATGACTCCGTTGTACGCTCTCCACGAGAAATTCGGGTTGAAGCAGGCGGTCATCACAACCATGCAGGCCGTAAGCGGTGCAGGTCACCCCGGTGTTTCTTCCCTGGACATTATGGACAACGTCATTCCCTTCATCCAGGGAGAGGAAGAAAAATCCGAGAATGAACCGCTCAAAATACTGGGTTCCATTGATGGCAGTGTTATATCGAACAATGAAAAAGTGAAGATATCGGCGCACTGCAACAGGGTTCCTGTAATTCACGGCCATACAGCCTGTGTTTCCGTGGAATTCGAGAGAAAGCCCACTAGAGATGAGATATTGGGGACCTGGAAGGATTTCAGGGGAATCTCCCCGAAATACGATCTGCCTTCGTCCCCCCGGCGGGCAATAATATACCGGGAGGAACCGGATCGCCCACAACCCCGGCTCGACCGGGACGCAGGGAACGGCATGACCGTAGTGGTAGGTCGTCTGAGGGACTGCAATGTTCTCCATTACCGTTTCGTAGGATTATCCCATAATACTGTACGGGGAGCGGCCGGCGGCGGAATATTGAACGGAGAACTCTTGGTAGCCATGGGTTATCTGTAATAATAATTATTTGAGTGAGTGAAATGCATCTCGATAAAAAAATTTTAATGGGCCTGGCCAAAAAATACGGGACTCCCCTGTACGTATATAACGGTGACCTCATCGTGAAGAGATACAGGGAACTCTACGATTTCATTGATTTCCCTTCCTTAAAGATACTCTACGCCATGAAGGCGAATTTCAATTTTCATATTCTCAGCTTACTCGAGCGGGAAAATGCCTTTCTCGACACTGTGAGCCCGGCGGAGGTACTCATGGCCTTCAAGGCGGGATACACGCCGGATCGTATTCTATATACCGCCAATAACATGACCGATGAGGAAATGTATTTTGTGAAAGAACTGGGTGTTTTGTTCAATATCGATTCCCGCACCCGTCTCGAAAGATATGGGAAGGCATTTCCGGGTGATGAGGTTTGCCTACGCTTCAATCCCGATGTCATGGCCGGTTTTCATGAAAAGGTAATGACCGGGGGCGCTATAACTAAGTTCGGCATTCTTCCCGGTGACCTTGACGGGGTTCTTGAAATCGTGAAAAGGTATGATCTGACCGTAGTGGGCCTCCACGAACATACCGGTTCCGGGCTGTATGATGAGAATAAAGTTTATGAAAGTATGAAAAACCTGCTTTCCATCGCATCGCCGGGAAATTTTCCCTCTCTCCGTTTCATAGATTTTGGAGGAGGATTTGCCGTCCCCTACAGGCCGGATGATACGAAAATAAATTACGAGAAGTTCGGAAATAATTTGAAAGCCATCTTTAAGGAATACTGCAGCGAATACGGTCGAGACCTTGAGCTTTACTTCGAACCGGGAAAATACATCGTAGCGGAATCCGGATACCTGTTGATGGAGGCAAATACTGTCAAGGATAATCGCGGCCGGCTTATAGTTGGTACGAACTCCGGGTTTCCACAGCTCATCAGACCCACCTTTTACGGGGCTTACCATCAGGTCGTGAACCTGACGAATCCTCTTGGGGACAGCCAAACATACGACGTATGCGGCAACATCTGTGAGACCGGAGATGTTTTCGCCAAGCAAAGGGAACTTCCGGAAGTAAGAGAAGGGGACCTTCTGGCCATACAGAACGCCGGAGCCTACTGTTATTCCATGGGTGGAGTATATAATTTACGTGCCATGCCGGCGGAGGTTTTCTGCTTTGAGGGTAAGGCAGAATTATCGAGGAGACGTCTCTCAAACAATGAGTTGGTCGAGAATATACTGAGGGAATGCAAATGAAGTTTACGAAGATGCACGGGACGGGTAATGATTTCGTGGTCATCAATGGTATTGAAACTATTTTGCCCGAGCCATTTTCGGATCATGCTAAAAAAATTGCAGACCGCCATTTTGGTATAGGCTGCGATCAGATTCTGGTAATAGAAAATAGCGAGATTGCCGATTTCGGAATGTCCATCTACAACAATGACGGTGGCAAGGTGGAGATGTGCGGTAATGGAATACGGTGTTTGGCCAGGTACGTGTGCGAGCGCGGTATGACGGAAAAAAAACAGATCAAGGTCGAAACACTTGGTGGAATTGTCGTTCCCGAGATCATGGGTGAGCGCATACGCGTGGACATGGGTGAACCCTCTCTCAACACGAATGATTGGTTATTCGAAGATAAAAGGGTAGTAAACAAAAAGATCAAAGTGAATGAAGATTATTTTTATATAACTCTCGTATCAATGGGAAATCCTCACTGCGTTGTCTTCGTGAATGATTCGTATGAATTGGATCTGGCTCAAGTAGGGCCCCATTTCGAGAACCATGAGATATTCCCGAATCGGGTAAACACGGAATTCGTGAAATTGTTGAACAAAAGAGAGGTGGAGGCCAGGGTTTGGGAGCGCGGCTCAGGAGAGACCTTGGCCTGTGGGACCGGGGCCTCTGCAATCGTAGTGGCTTCAGTTCTGAATGATATGACAGCCCGCAAAATAATAGTTCATCTCAAGGGAGGTGACCTTGAGGTGGAGTGGGCGGATGATAATCACGTTTATATGACCGGGGCCGCGGATTTTGTGTTCGAGGGAACCGTGGATATTTCATTATTTCAATAAGTTCAAACAACTAACATCATATTTAGAGTATTTGTTTAACAGGTATGGGGGAAGAGAGGATACTGGAACATTCCTTTGGGAACGTTCCCGTCTCGGCCAATACGTGAACCCGTAGGAAACTATGTTTCCGAGGGTGCAGGTGAATTTCCAATTCACCGGAACGATAGTGGGCATTGGCCGACTCCCTTCCCCAAAACCCGCAGGAAACCGAGAGGTTTCCGAGGGGGCAGATGCATCTGCACCCTCAGCAAGTGTGCTTACGGGTGTACCTACGGCACACCTGAGCCCTCGGAAACATGCTGTTTCCTGCGGGCAATGGCCGAAAGGGGTCGAACCGGGTGATACGCGGCGGCTCGTGGAACAATACCGCCGATAACTGCGAGTCAGCATACCGCAATAGGAATACGCCTGACAACCGCAACAACAACCTTGGCGTGCGCCTCGTGAGTTCGTCTTTGCGTGAGAAGTGCAGTGTTCACGGATGCTGTGCCGGTACAAAAGAGATGACCAGGCCGTTGTCCAGCGCTGGAAGTTACCAGACGAAGAAATCACGGGTTCACTGCGGTTAGTAGGATACGTTCGTGTATCTCGAAAGCGGCAGTGTCCCTCTACGTTTCCTTATACCATTTTTCAACAAATGTTTTTATATTCATATGCTATTCACAAAGGCGATTAACATGATCTCTACAATCGTTCCTTCCGATTCATATGTGCGGTATCTATCCCTGCCTTCTCTCCAGCCAGCACCCGACCATGTAAAGAATCTTTTCCCCGATTACCAGATCACCCATATCTGGGTGTAGGTGGGTTTGCTAAGGTGTACAAGGCGATTGGACCTTTTGGTAAAGAGTTTGCTCTGAAAATTCCCAAAACCGAAGACATTATGGCCACTATGGACGTGAAAATAATCAACAGTTTCAAATCGGAATCCGAACTCTGGATGAGACTGGAACACGTCAATATCGTTACGCTCCATAGCGGTAAAACAGAGCCACTACCGCATATGGCGATGGAGCTGATGGAAGGATGCAACCTCAAGGAGTTGATGAAAAACCATAATCTGACTGTTGGTGAGGCAGTTCATATCATGCGGCAAGTCTTAAAAGGACTTTCTTTTTCACCGGTCAAAAAACCTTCCAGCCGATAAGAAGAAGGGAGGATACCGAGGAATTGGAAATTCCTCTCCCCCTTACTAGCTATACAAATACGCCTTAGCTAAACAAATATTATTTAAGGAATGCCGGAGACGCTAACATGGTACGGAGAAACCCTAACATGGCAAAGCTGCCAACAGCCTATCTTTTTCGTGAGATCAGCCGTCGAAAGAAGATTTTTATGGAGAAGAATCCCACGGTAAAGGTTATCAGCCTTGGAATCGGGGACACAACGGAACCCCTTCCGCCCCACGTGATGAAGGGTTTGGTGGACGGTGCGAGGAAACTCGGTACACGCCAGGGGTTTTTGGGTTATGGAGACGAGCCGGGTTTTTCCGAATTGAGAGAGAAGATCGCACAAAAAATGTACGGCGGAAAGGTGGATGCGGAGGAGATATTCGTATCCGACGGTGCGAAGCCGGATATTGGCCGTTTCCAGATTTTGTTCGGAAACAATGTTTCAGTTGCAGTACAGGACCCGGCGTACCCGGTCTATGTGGACAGCTCGGTGATAATGGGTCAGACTGGCGGCTACGATAACAGCGCCAGGCGTTTTGACAATCTAGTATACATGCCCTGCACCCCTGAAAACGATTTTTTTCCTGACCTCGAGCACACGCCTAGGACCGATCTGATCTTTTTCTGCTCCCCGAACAATCCCACCGGTGCGGTGGCCACCCGTGATCAACTGCGGAGGCTTGTCGATTTTGCGCGTAATAATAATTCCATCATAATCTTCGATGCGGCTTACCGTGAGTTTATTTCCGACCCGGAACTTCCCAAAACCATATTCGAGATCGAGGGAGCCCGTGAAGTGGCCATAGAGCTGAATTCATTTTCGAAGCTTGTGGGTTTTACGGGGGTCCGACTGGGCTGGTCCATCGTACCTAACCAGTTGAAATATGATGACGGATCTTCGGTGAAACACGACTGGAACCGGGTGGTAACCACCATTTTTAACGGGGCGTCCAATGTAGTGCAGTACGGGGGGCTTGCGGCTCTCGATGACGAGGGTATGAAAGAAATGGAAAGGCTTGTCTCATACTATGTGGAAAATGCCCGTATAATCAAGGAGGCCCTGGGCATCATAGGGCTGAAGACATACGGCGGTTCCAATTCCCCTTACATCTGGGTGAAATTTGAAGGTGAGACGTCTTGGGATGCCTTTTCGAGAATACTCCAGCAAACCTGTATCGTTACCACGCCTGGGAGCGGGTTTGGAATGTCCGCCGAGGGTTACATCAGGTTCAGCGCCTTCGGTCACAGGTCCGATATCGAGGAGGCTGTCAGGCGTTTCGACAAATTATTGCCATCCAAAAATTGATCTCTACAAAGGAGGCACTAGCGACGATATACGACGCGGTTATAATTGGTGCCGGACCGGCCGGCTCATCCGCAGCGAAAGTGCTTGACGAACGAGGTCTTGATTACATATTGGTGGACAGAGAGAAATTTCCCCGGAACAAGCCGTGCGCGGGGGTGCTCTCACCCAAGATACGTTCGCTGATCGACATTCCCCCCGGCATAACAGAAAGGCCTCTAAGGGGCTACAGGGTATTTTCCCCAGCTGGAAGAATTGTTGAATCTTCCTTCCCCGAGCCTGGTTTTATCGTGCAGAGGACCGAATTCGATGCCTTTCTCGTTAACTCACTCGCCACAAAACCGGTCAGAGAAAAGGTTACTCAGATCATCGATAAAGGTGGCTTTCTTGAGGTACGAAATGACCATTGGAGCTGTAAAGCAAGGTACATCATAGGCGCTGATGGAGTAAATTCGGTGGTGAGAAGATACTGCGGCATTCCAACAAATCAGGTTGCTGCGGCCGCCCAGTGCGTGGTCCGACTTCCCGCAGATGAGATCGATCAGCGTGTTGGCAACTGGTTCGAGGTTTATTATACACAGCATCACGGTTACGGGTGGATCAGCCCTATGAAAGATTCCCTGAGGATTGGGATTGGCATCATAACAGGGCACCTCACAGAGAATATCCAGGCCGTGCTTGACAGATTCATGGAAAGTTCCATTGTAAGAGAGAAATGGGATGGTGGAGAAATAGTGAAGAGAGAAGCAGCTTCTATCCCGATGTCCGGTCCATTGGATCGCCTGACTCGACCGCGAATACTTCTTTGCGGAGATGCAGGCGGTTTTGTCTATCCGGGGACCGGTGAAGGAATATTCTACGCGATAAAGACCGGCAGGATAGCCGCTCAGTTGATAAGCCGGCTCCACAAGGAAGGAGACCTTGATGCCGATCTTCTGGAAGAATTCTACTCGCATGAGCTTGAAAATAACGGATTATTTGCTCTACGGGATGTGGATTTTACGGAAAAGAATCTATCCAGCACCGAAAACGCGGAAAAATATGTCTGCAAATTAGCTCACGTCGTTCGGGCTCGCAGCGTTTCTTGATCTTTGGTCTCTATTTCTTGGCGGCCTTTTATTATGCCGATGACCTGGGTCAATAATTCAGTATCCAGGTGAGTCTGTCCCTCGAAATCACCCAATTTTGCCTCTTTTGATTTGCCAAGGTCATAGCAGGTCTCGCTATCGATATCCACTATCACACCAGGCACCCCGGCTTCCTCGAAATCCTCGATATGTTTTACATAGAAAGCCTCGCAGCAGCACCCTATGAACGAGCTTACCCCTTCATCCTTCATCTGGGAGAGAGTTTCTGTTAGGTACTCAAAACTGAGTATGGTAATGGGCTTCATGTCGTTGTCGATAGCGAGTTCGTACCCGCTGCCTATACTGCATCCGCCGCAGGGGTCGCAATCCTTCCGAATTCTGTAGTCACATCCCACCAGCTTTGAGCAGTACGGGAGCAGCAGAACGGAAGGGTCGATAATATCGGCGAATGGGTGCAGTACCGTAAAAATCCTGTTGACGTTCGCGTGGGAGATTCCCAGCTCCAGGTAATCGATCTTTTCAATTGCCTTGTTTATCGCCATGATAAAATCCAGCGCTTTGACTCCCGGTATCTGGATTTCTCTATTACTGAAAAAATCATTAATTATAAATTCCATATCACTCTTGACGAGAGACGCGTCCTTCAAGAGTCCCTCGAGGTCGAAGATGGTTCGTTTGGGGTATGCGAAAAAATCACCGGTGATCAGAGCGGCCTGGATCCGCCGATTGGGGATGTCCGCAACCAGTGATACCCGTATGAGACCGCCGGGCGCCTTGTGGACCGAAGTCAGAACAGAACGGTGTTTTATGGGCCGACGGATCCCGTAAACCCATTTATCCGACCGATAATACTCAAGTTTCTCTTCAAGCATTTCCTTTTCTTGCGTGGTCAATTCTCTTTCACGGAATTCCACTTCAAAAACTTCTGCAAACCCTTCTACAAGGGCCGCCTTTATAGTATCCATCTCCGGAAGATAACCCAGTTCCCATTTCAGGCAGGTCACCCTTTCTCTTACGGATTCCAGTTCCTTGTCCTTCAGTTTCTCGATTGGAATTCTAAGAGACCGCAGCATGGTGTCCACGTCGAAATCCGTTAATAGAGTTCCCTGGAAGAGGAATGCGCTTCCCTCGAAGGCTCCGCCGGTCCCGGATATCTTCCTTCCATCCACCTCGATATCGTTCTTGGGACGAAATTCAGCCTTTACGCCGAGTTTTTGGAGCCCCTTCACAGTTCCCAGGCACAATTTCTCGTAAAGATCATCCACCTTTTTCGGGATACCGGGATGCCCTATGGAAGCAATCAGTTCCCAACCCAGCTGTGGCTCGTCAAGGTAAATGGCCCCTCCGCCGGTGATCCTCCTGTTGATATCGATTTCATTATTACTGCAATAATCGATCCGTACTTCCTGCTCGGTGCTCTGATGAAATCCCACCAGAACCGCGTTTGGGGAAAATTTAAGAAATCTCAGTGTGTTCGGGATAATATCCCTGTTCCTGCACTTCAGCAGGACGTCATCCAACGCGGAATTTTCAGCAGCGCTTCTCACGCCGGTATCCAGCAGCGTCCAGGTTTCCATGTCATCACTGTTCTCGACCTTCACAGGCTCCGCTCGAAGTCACCGGAATAATCGACCAACTGTTTCCTGACGGAGTCGATATCGGACTTTTCCGGTAAAAAGGCAAAGTTCCTGATGGGGCGTGACGGTCGCTCGTTGCCGTAGGGCCTGTTACATGCCACCACACCGTCGTGTCCCGCGCAGCCCGATGTCATGAACGCCTCGCCTGATTCAATGACTTTCTCCACATTGCTTGACAAGTCACCACTTGGCAAGTGTGATGCGCCAGCAGGCGTGTCTTCACCTGCATATTCCACCAGTTCGCCCATATCATTAAACTTCATATCTTCTGCCCGCTGAATTCCGGAGTTTATGAGGTACCGGGCCAGCTGAACGCGTCGGTACTGACCGTAGGAAGGCTGTTTCCAGTTCGACATGGAACTCCCCCCTTCGGGATAAAATGAGAACAGATGGGTTTTCGCCCCAAGGTCCTCCCCTTTCTGAATAATAGCAATGATTTCCTTTTCTGTCTCCCCGAGGCCTACGATCAGGTGTATTCCAGCCTTTCCTCTTCCGAAACATTCAGCGGACCACTCCACCACTTTCCAGTATTGATCCCATTTATGAGGGCCGTTTACCCCCTCTCCTCTGAACTTGCGGAAAAGCTCTTGGGTTGCGGCGTCCACGGCAATTCCCACCATGTCCGCCCCCGCCTCCTTTATCTTCATAACTTTTTCCTTGGAACGGATCAGCGTGGGTGCTATCAATCCGCTTATCAGGAGATCGGTCTGGTCGCGAAAGGCACTCATAATAGTGCACATATCGTCGAAGGCTCTCGGGTGAGTTATCATGGAAACGCAAACCCTTCCCAGGTGTTTGCCGTACTTCTTCGTTCTAGCGAGGATATCCTCCAGCGAAACGATGGGCCAGTCCACTCGAATGAAAGTATTCTCATCCGGGTCCCGGGATTGTGAGAGGCCGCAGTATCCGCAATTTCCCTTGCAGCTGTCATCATACACCACCAGAAGGTTCAGTGCATTGAGGCGCTCCCCTCGATTGAATCGTCCGGGGAATATCTTCAATGTCATGGCGGCAGCCGTGCTGATCTGTACGTAATCCGGACTCTCTTTCTCACTCATCCTCTTCCACCTTTTTGATTTCTTCGGAGATCCATTTTACAATTTTTTCTTCATCATCCAGTAAATATTCGGATTCGCCATCAAGTACGGCCGAATCCGCTTTAACTGCAAATATCCATGATTCATACGGAGCTTCATTGATTTTTCGTGGATTTTTTATTACTTCATCGTTGACGGCAACTATCTCGCCGTCCGCGGGGGAATATAATCTGCTCACGAACTTTGCCGACTCGAAACTTCCAATGGATTCACCAACTTTTACGCGACTTTCATTCACCGTGAGGAAGGTCAAATACCCTGCGTACTCCACGAGAAAGGCGTCCATCCCGATCTTGATCAGATCGTCCTCTTGTTTCAACCATATGTGTGCTCCGTCCCTGGTATAATATACTCGGTCCAATGGGAAATTCATCCCGTTTATCTCTAACAATCTAATACCTCCTTCCGCAGGAATCCTTTTCAGGTTATTTTCATCCCTTTTTTCTTTCCCGATAGTATATTGTGCATTTATTATTTTCAGTTCAATTATTGTTTTTCTCGATCATTGTGCAAACTATATCGATGATCTTTCGACTATCGTAATTAAGGCCTATGATTTTTTTTTCCATCTCATTCCTGAGAATCGGATGGAAATTATGCGGTTCATCGAATGAAATTTTTTCTATACGCTCTTCGGAAATTTCAAAGGTGATTCCTGTTTCTCCCCCGGGAATAGCGAAAGCATGATAAAATAGATAAACTCCTTCCTTCACCTTGATCTCCCGGCCAAGCTGTTTTACACCTCTCTGGTACATCCATCGGTCCGATGAATAGTGTTGATCAAGTTCCTTCATCTTTTCGAAGACCGCTGCGTCAATGGTCCCTTCGGTCATAGGGCCCAGTAACTCAGAAAATTTTTCAATCAGTAATGAACAGATTTTTTCCTTCGGCGGAATGTATCCCAATTCTTCCCGAACGGTTGTGAGATTTATTTTCATATGCTCGATATACATTTGTTTTAATGGTCCGCTGCATTTCAGTGCTCTCGCCATCATCTCCCGGTCGAAATCAAGCATTATACCCCCTGCTAGTACCCTGCAGTACCCGATCTCGCCGCCGCCGTTGCCCGATATCTTTTTTTCGTTGATGACCAGATCGCATATGGGGCGATATTCGGCATCCATCCCCAACTCCTTCAATGCCCGGGTTACGGGCCGAAGGAATTTTCTGAAAAAGTTCTCGGCTACCCTCGAAACTCCGTCCCGATTTCGCTTCAGAATCAGATTGAAGAATACCTGCCTACTGTCCAGCAGCACCGTGCCGCCGCCTATCTCCCTCCTGAATATGCCAATATCGTTATCCTTGCAGTATTCAAAGTCGATCTCATCTCTTGGGTCCTGATGGAGACCGAGGGATACGTATCTGCTATCCGGGGAATCCAGTACCAACCCTTCCATTTCCAGCTGGGCCAGGGCGTGGTAGATCAATTGAGTTTGTTTCCAGTTGATTTCGCCGAGATTATAATATTTCATATGTTTACCTCATAACTAAAAAATTATTTATTTCTCTTGCCGCCAAACAATTTTCTCTTAATTTTGCGGTAATACATAACTATCAATATCAGGCAGTAATAACCGCCACTGCAATCACGTCCGCATCGATAGGGTCTGTAACTCATTGGCATATCTCCGGTTTTTCTTCGGTGCGTCTTTCCCAGATGCATTTTCATTTTCGAAATTCATGGCTGACACCAATTCCCGTTGAACCCGGTTCCTTTTGAACCTTGCAGCTCAATTGAAAGGATACACATCTTATGGTATTCGCCGGAGGTGCTGGAATACAGTCAAAAAGCACTTGTGGGGTGATTCGTTTTGGAGTGATGGTTATTTTTTTGAATCGGTTGGCCGTGTCACAAGTGAAATGGTCGAATTCTACATTGAGAGGCAACAGCGTAAGCATTGGCAAGGAGAAGACTATGAATACTTCAAAGTGGAAAAGACAGAACGTCTAACCGGCCAAACTTCGTTGACAGACTTCGCCTAAAAATAACGATACTACACCCAAAACGCCAGCTCCTTTAGGGGCTGGTAGTTTACAATAATGCTTTCTTTTCAGCGATCTCTTTCTTCATCCAGTTCTCGAATGCGGGTCCAGTTTTCATAAGGTTACCCAATTCATCATCAAGATCCTCAGGGCTGATCTTCAGTATCCATCCTTCACCATAGCTGTCTTCATTGATCAAACCCGGCTCGTCTTCCACATCCTCATTAACCTCTTCGATCTCTCCACTTACCGGGGAGTAGATCTTTCCAGTCCATTTGCCGCTGCTGATGGTACCCAAAGGTTTGTTCTGGGATACCTCATCCTCTTCCTCCAGCGTGATGACACGCTTGATGGTCCCTGCCATCTTTTGGGCAAAGTCAGTAATGCCTATCAAAACAAGACCATCTTCGACTCGAGCCCAGCAATGCTCTTTGTGGTAGTACAAGTCGTCTGGGAAATTAAATTCGTCGATTTTCATGAAATCTATCCTCCAATTTTCGGTATAATAAGATATTAATTTATAACTTTCGGTTAGATTGTTAACGAATGTTAAGGGTTATGGAGACGCGCTTGTGACGCTCAAATATTTATAGCGGAGATCTGCATCTGAATTCGGTCTGGAGATCGGGTTATTAACCTCCTGGTTGCCGCCCTTCGAGAGTCTATCTCTTCCTTTCTAGCTTATGCAATTGCATTACTACGCTATTTCAATCCTGCTCTAGCGAAAGTGTAAAATATATTCAACATATTTACTCCCTGCAGGAAGTGACGGCATGGAATGTCCCCAAACAAGGAAAGGCGTCAAGAATACAGTTCATATCTGATATATGAGGAAAGCAAGATATTTGGTGCAGAGCACAGTGAAAAGGCAAAATGGGGATTGGCCCTCGTTGGATTTTTTGGTGTGACCGTGCTCATAAGGCTAGTAGTTGGCGGTGGTTGTGGAGCAGCAATTCTGGTTTATATGGGTCTGTCATCCATGGCCATTGGTTTGGTGTTCTTGATATACCACCTGGCTTCCGAAAGCGACCTTTTGAAACTGAAGATAGGTGCGGGGATAATGTGTGTAATGGCCTTCCTGAACCTCTTCCTTTCCCCCTTATTTGGCTTGGGAACATTTGTATTACTCACATTCCTGTGCGGTTATATATTAATGATAGTCGGCTATGTTTTGACCCTGAAAAAGCTGGATGCGGAATATCCCGAAACAGCCAAGCCCGAGAAGTCAGCAGAGGAGAAAAAACCGGAGCCCGAGACCGCAGCTGAGAAACCGCCGGTAAAGCCTGAAACCATCGAAGAGAAGAAACCCGTGACAGACGAGAAAGAGAAAGTGTTAGACTTGAAAGCGTATGATATCCCGGAGTTAGAGCTGGAAGATAAGGCTCAGGCACCTCTGGAGGAAAGCTTGGGTCAGGTGCTTGAAGAGAAGGTTGACCAACGGCTGGAAGCGGTGAATGAATTATCTGAGAAGTTCGGCATCTCAAGCTACCATGCGCAGTTGTTGCGGGATGCGGATTATGGGGAAATAGAGGACCTAAAAGATGCGATCATGACGGACCTTATGATGATCAAAGGAATAAATCCAACAATTGCAAGGAAGATCATCGCTTATTTCAAGGAAGGTCCGGACGAGTTTTGATACAAATAAGTGCCTGGGTATTCTTGTAGATTAAGGCGACCCACAGGACCTTCAGCAGCTAAGCTTATTTTAATACAAATGGATAGTTTAAAATTCCCGACATTCATTCTTTAAAGTTGATTGAACGATACAACATAATTCGTTCTTATTTTTTGCTTTGATCCAATTTTTCTCGAAATCAATTTTTTCCAGAATTTGGACTATCCACATGAGTGAGTGAAGATAAAAACTCTTCTCATCGTGTGAAGAAACAACGATAAATGCAGCATGTACCGGTGGGGATTCTTCAGAAAAAACCGCTCCCTTTTTTGTCCTCACTATTACGATCTCGAATTTATTTCTCCCTTTAATATGAAATGAAATAAGAGCACCACCGGGTCTTACAATTATGTTTGAATCCTTTTCTCTTTTTAATAATAATCCATATAGCTTTTTTTCGCTCATTTTCAGCCGTTTTGCAAGACGCTCCGATACGTTTTTTGCGAAATCCGCAGGTGCCACGAAATAATCGAGGTCCAGTATCTCACAATTCTTTATTTTTTCTTCAAATCTTGTTTTCGTGACATTATCTCTCTCGATTAAAATCTCCCTCAACTCTTCATCCAGGACGTGATCTCTTTTAGCCCCGATAACCCTTTCAAGAACATGCAATAATGCATATCCCCGCTTGATCTTCCCATGAGAGTAAATAAAATACCAGGTTAATGCGCATACTATAAAAATTCCCGTTATCATAAGCGGAATATTCCCCATCCGAGAAATAAGAAATCCCATTCCGAGGATACCGATTATTTGAACCCATGGGTAGAGTGGTGCTTTGAATTTTGGCTTGTAATGTTTTCTGTTGCTCTCCCGCATGAAAATAAGTGCCAGGTTTGCCAATATAAACAATAGTAATTTCAAGGTGGAGGCAGTTTTTACAAAGTCCTCCAGCTTCAGGAACCAGATAATCGCCATCATGAAACCGGCAGTAAAAAGTATCGAAAACCACGGGGTTCCACGCCTGGACACCTTTTGGAAAACACCGGGCAGCAGTTCATCTTTCCCCATAGCCATGGGATCCCGGGACGCCGCCAAGATCCCCGCGTTCCCCGTGGAAACAAACGCCAGGAATGCGGCGATACTCATTATCAAGAGACCGAACAGCCCCATGGTAGCTTCACCCCCTAAAGAAATGGGTAAATTTTGAGGATTCTCAAGCACTCCGCTGTCAACAACTCCCACTGTAACGAAAATTACAGAAATGTAGAGCACGGATACGATACTCCAGGAAAGAAACATACCTAACGGTAAGTTCCGCCCGGGATTCTTCACCTCTCCTGCCACTGCTGCGATCTTCGTCGTTCCGGCAAACGAAACAAAGACAAGGCCTGCAGTGGCGAATATGGAACCAATACCTTTGGGTGCAAAGGGGGTATATCTGGAAAATTCAACCGAAAAGGAGCCGACGATGACGTAAAGTGCGAGTAACGTGATGAGAGAAATAACCATATATGTCTGAATTTTTCCCGCAAGCTTGACCCCGACTATATTTATCACGGCAAATATCAAACAACATCCCATGGCGATGAGCTTTATCTGGTCCTCGGTAAAGCCAGGATTGAACAGTACTAAAAAAAGGCCGATTCCCAACAGGGCAAATGCGGATTTAAAGGCCAGAGACAACCACGCGGTCAATCCTCCCAGCGTACCCATCATAGGTCCCATACTTCGATCCGTAAAGAAATAGATGCCTCCGGTTTTCGGCATGGCCGTGGTCAATTCAGCTTTTGATAGAATGGTGGGAATGATCAGAATGCTGGCGATGGCATATGAAACGATGACGGAAGCACCGGTATTTGCGAATGCAAGTGCAGGTAAAATGAACAAGCCGGAGCTTATCATGGCGCCGGATGCGACACAAAAGACCTCAAGTAGACCTAGTTCCTTTTTTAACCTCATGGCACATCCGTTCCAGGTTTTGATACATCGCTTGTACTTTATAATATTAATGTATCTTTTGCCGGATTTCACTTCTCCGATTTGTCATACTGGAATTATATAAGTTATTATTTTCTACATAAAACCTGGAAACAATACAAGATGATATTTATACGAATTATTTTTAAGTGAATAAATAATCAACTTGCACTTCCGCTCATACGAAAATGGGTCATTATAAATGCCATATCGCTAGTTGGGATACCAAGTGTGGCGTGCGACCGTCCCTTGACTAGATGAGACCTCATAGCCTATATTGACGAGTATGGTGCGCTTGTTTTCAAGTCCCTAGATAAACCTTTGGCGTGAGAAAAAGGGCAATTATCACACAAATCGTAAGTATTAATAAGAAGATGAAATCAAAATATTTATTTTTTCCATAAAGTAATACGAATACACCTCCTAACACAATTCCAACTATTCCGATGTTTATTATTTTTGGATAGTCCTCTCTTGAATTATTGATGGTACCCTTTCCATTTCCACCTATTCTCATTTTATACAGTGTGTATGGGAGAACGAGAACCATTATCGCCAGAACAAGATATATTATTCTAAATAACCAGGCTCTATTTCCCTCCTTCATTTATTCACCCCTATCAACATTTACTTATGATTTAACGTAAACGAAGTCTACCTTTTTAATACGGTTTACACTTCTTTATCCATAAATTCTACCTTCATGATCTCATTTAGAAGGTCCAGATCATTCGCTTTTATCATGCTATTTGATACCGTGTACAACACGTCGTCTATGTAGAATGATCGCTTGATGGAGACATCATTGTTACTATACCGCCGATTTCCCTGCTGAGCATGGTCATTATCCGAATGGCTGATCCTGCCTTTCAACACAAACCCATCGTCAGCGGATAAGTGGAATACGTATGCACCTTCCCACACGAAATCCCCGTGGGTGTTATCCGAGGCACCGCCGGAATACTTCGATTGATCGATCTCGTAAAGCCTTATCGGTATGACCAGCAGGTTCTTGCTTCGGCTGAACAGGAATGCGTGGGGATCGTTCTGGGCGGGGGAGTATGTTCCCCTGTCACCAATGATATACTTTGATATCTCCTTGGGATTGTTGAAATCGGTGACGTCGAACAATGAAAGTTTTACGCCCTGGTACCAGGAGAATGAACCGCTATCGGCGAGAACCGTCTCCTTTCCCAGACCTATGACGTGATTTTCATCGTACGGATGAAGATAATCCGAGTAACCCGGTATTTTCAGCTCGCCGAGGATGTACGGGTTGGACGGGTCTTTGAGATCCATAACGAAGAAGGGATCCACCTTGTCGAATGTGACGAGATAGGCTCTTGATCCCATGAATCTTGCCGAATAGATCCTCTCGCCCGGGGCGATGTCCCTTATGCTCCCGGTGATCCCGAGATTCATGTCGAGCACGAAAATATGGTTCTTCGCTGTTCCAATCCCCGTTCTTGAAACGTGACCCGTGGTGGTGGCGATCCTGAAATGGTCATCAAATTCTCCCATGGAGAAGCGGTTCAATATATAACCGGGAACATCGCCCTTGGCCTGGAAGGATATGCTGCCTTTTCTTATGGCGATCCTGTAGATGACCGTTTGTTCCAACTCCTCAGCAATATCCACGGAGAATTTGTCTTCTTCTTCCTGCCATTCCTCGTAGAAATTTTCTCTTTCACCTTCAGTCATATTTTCGATATACTCCCCCATTACTCCGTTTATACGTTCCAATTTATCGTATCTCGTGAGTTTTGAATTTATCGTATCGCTAATCCGCCATGATGAGCTTTCCGGCAGTATGGGTATGATTGCCCTCTCGATCTCCATCTCCTTCTTATCGATCCAGCTCAGTCTCTTGCTGTACGTCAAATATATGTTGTTGTGTGATACGTAAATCTCACCTGATGATCCCATCAGTATCGATCGAATATTCGGTTTCATGGAACTTGTCCGTATATCGATCGAAAATACGTTTGTATATGAATAACCGTAATCATAGTCATCGACATAGAATATCTCGGACGGTGCTGCCGACAGTTCCTTCTCGTTCTTTATTTCCCACGCGGACTGTCGCCCTACAAGGTAGAAGTGGTTCCCGATCATCCTGGAGCTTACATAGCTGCCGTTCATTGTGTCGGTTCTGGACAATATGGGGTTGTTCCTTTTTTCAACGTTATATACCTCGACGAAGGTTTTTGCACTTGAAGGAATATAAGAGATTGACCTGCGGCCGTAACAATAATCCCGATAATAATTTTCATTTCTCCCCAGAATAACAAGTCTATCCCCCACGAGGTATATTTCGATGATGCTGCCGTTCACTTCGATCTCGGAAATTATTTCAGCGGTTTCCGCCGGATAGACATCCACGATGATCACTTTATTCCGGTCCTTTGATACAATGTAGGCGTACCCCCCGTCGTTCTTCACTATATCACCCTCGTCGACGCCTTCCTCCTGCACGTTCGTCGTCGAGTAATCATCGGAGACCGAATCTCCGTTACTATCATCATCGCTAATGTCATTCGATAAAGCAAGTTTTTCTACATGCAAATCCCTTGCTTCTCCGGTGGAATTGTCTGGCGGATTATATTTCCACCTGTACAGACCGTTACTGTCCAGGTTCCGGTATGTCCCGGAACTCCCGAGTTTCGTATTAGTGTCCAAAAAATTCTCTATATCGCCATATGATGAGAAGGTCCCGAGATCCGTAAGATTTTCGTATTCATCGTCTGCGGAGTAAGCTCTGAACTCGTAGTCGTTATCCATAGATGTAATACAAGCATAGATGCTGCAGAAAGTGATTATCATCACAATCATTGTGGCTGTCAGTTTTTCCTTAATCGATATCATATTCTCAACTCCATATCATCTATTACTCATTTGAGAATATAATAGAATTTTGGTATAATCATGAAAATGACTTGATCGTATAGGAATAAAAAGAAATTAAATCGTTCACGTTGTGCCACCCTTATTGCTAAAAGATTTCTTCATTATTCACTCACGATCTCTGAGACCATTTTCATTCCGTGAAGAACTATCCAGGGTTCAAACCAGAATTAACCGGGTTCGGAAGCAATGATTCCAGGATTTTTTTCGCTGAGGAGTAACTTATTTTCTTTTACCCCGTTGGCGATAATACCCATTGTTCCTTTTACCCGGACCTCTCCCTTTTTTAATTACTCTCGGTTATAACTATCCGGTATTTTTTGGAACCGGCCACCTTTTTTTGACCAGCATCCGGAAGGATCCGGTTCAGAAGCGAGCCTTTTACCTCCACCCTTATCTCCGGGGAAATAATCTCGGCGGTGGCGGCGCCCCCTGCAGATTGTATAGTGATGGCCTGCTGGACCTGGCTCAGTGATTCAACGTCCGCTCCCAGCTCACGGGCCTGTTTACGGTCTTTTTCCAGCTCGAAGACCTTCATCCGCCCCACAATGTGCTCCTTGATGAAACCCTGGTCCTTGAGGGTTTTCAGGTGATGGTATAGATTGTATCTGGATTCTCGAAGCTCCTTTTCCAGCTCAACGGTTGTCCGGGGACCTTTCTCTAAACACTTTATTATTGCCTGGCGGGTGGGATGGGCCGCCGAGGATATGTTCCTAGGGACCCATACCCTTTTCTTTCCATTTCTATTATTACCCACCTTATCCCCTCCTACCCTTTCTTCTTCATGGATTTCTTCTTCTGCATAGCAATATTCTTGGAGATGAACGACACTGATGACTGCGCCGCAGTGTACTCCGATGCGGCCATTCCCCCCATTGCAGCCTGGATCTCACCGGGCGCCATGGCCATCTCGGATTTTGATACCAGGGAAGAAGCCTTTGCCATGTCCTTCTTGTCTCGGGTCTCCGATCGCTGAAGATAGAAATGGCTTATCATGTGGACAACCCGCCCCTCGCCCCAGGAGAACTCGCATATCACCGGTGCTTCGCCGTATTTTCCCTCCAGCTCTTTTGATTCCACCAGAACGTTGACCTTCTTTTTGTCCTGGACCACAATAGGGTATGAACTGCCTTCTAGCCACCATAGTGGATCCATACCCTCCTCAAGGAACCCATCCAATATAGGATTCTCGGGATCAAGGACGTTTATCCGAACCACCTCGTCCTGGGTCGGCTTCTGATTGTACTTCATTGTCTCGGGAAATGCCCGTTCTATTACGTGTTTCAGGGCCCAGTCGGTTGTGATCAGAAGCCCTCCACCGTTGACGAAGGTCACTATCTTCCTTATGGCCATGTCTGACACCTGGCCGGGGCAATTTATGAACAGGGTCTGGTCGGGACGAAGCTTTATCGTATCCATGTTCGCGGTATTTATTCTCACGAAAGGGATCCCCGCAAGTTCCAGTACCAGATGGGCATGGTCGTAGGTACCGTCCACTACCACAACGTCGGCCTCGGTGACCTCCTTCAGGGCTTTTGCGGACTCTGGGTCCTTCTTCTCCATCTTGAGCATTGTGAAGAATGCCCCCGCCTTGTATGACGCTTTCATCTTGGCTTCTCCGGGAGTTTCACCGCTGTTGATATTCATATCCATTTTTTGCTCTTGACACATTTTTATCACCCAGTTTTAAAGTAAGTAAGTATTTACTTACTGGGTTTTAAAACTTTTCACCTCAATTCTAAATAATGCCTTTTGTCGTGTATTTTAATACCAGACCATATGGGTAAAATTTTTTCGTTTACCCTGCTGTTATGCTAAAATACGTTTTGCGTCTTACTCCTTTAGGGGCTATGCCGAATTCATAAATTATTAATATCATTGCAAAGGACGTTCCAATCCGTATTTATAGACACGATGCATATGATTATCGTTTGTAATCGAAGGTTGACGCAAATGATAAAGAGAAGAATTTTGATCGGCAAATTTGTTGTATTTCTGGTTCTCTTGAATATCATTTTAATAGTAATACCAAAAACGTCGAATGCTTCAAGCCAGCCCGTCCTTATCACCCTCAATGAGGCTGAAAAGTCGGCGAATGTCGGCCCCGACGATAATGGAACAGTAAATTTTTCAGGAATGGTATATGTTGATGTTATTGGGCCTGGACAGAATATTCAATCAATAGAAGTCACTCTATCAGCAGATGCTGAGGACTGGCCCGCTACCGTCATACCAACAGTCATGGTATTCGAATCCAATGAACATGACAAACCGTTTAACGTAACGGTCCAAGTACCGCTGGGGACGGATTTCAATGACAGTGGAATGGTCGAAATCAAAGGGAAATATCGATACAAACCTGGAATACATGAGTTCGATATATCTAGCAAAAAAGGGATAATCACAATCGCTCCATATTGCATCATGAACATAAGTTGTCCGAACCCCGAAAAGGGTGGGAATCCGGGAGATACGGTCCGGTACGATCTCATAATAATGAATGACGGGAACGGGGATGATCGATTTGCCATCGGCGTCGAAAATCTTTCGGGATTGCCGAAGGGTTCCGGGATATTAAGCATCTCAAGGAATGAGGTGCTTGTCGAAAGAGGGGGTGAGGCGAAGGTACAAGTAATTATAACCATCGATGACAGGGCAAACCCGGGTATTTACCCAATATCCTTATCGGCCATGTCGTTGACACAGATGGAAAAAGCGAACGTGAGTGTGAAAGAAACCTGTTTCATCACATTGGAGATTGAGGTGAATGATGCAATAGGTCTTGGCAAGAAGTTCTTTTTGTATAGTGGTGGAATTACTATATTACTTTGTCTCGTATTGAGTGTGATATTACTAAAAAAACGAAAGAAATGAGGTGAAGATCACCATTAATTCCAGTGCATGTAACTATGAACTTTTTAGCTTGGTATAATGTAACGACTAAACTGTTAGATTTTTGGTTTACCTCACAAGGCGATTCAGGTATTTCGTATAACGACTTGCGAGTTTGCGAACTTCTGTCGGGGGGAGCAATTTGGGTGAAGGCCGACAGGCCGAGAATCGGGAATCTGTTAGTTATGCGGGTGCGGTAGCACCGAGCATTGGGGGCGAGCGATAGTCCAACCACAAGCGCAGAGTCATAACTCCCCTTTTATCGAATACCTTGTTCGGTTCCCCAGTGGATCAATAGAAGGTGAAAAAGGTTATGAGAAAAATGAAAAAACTTATTGCCGGCCAAAATGATAACTTGACTATCAGGTTGTCCCGGTAGTTTATTATTTTACTTTTGTAACTTGAAGCAAGCAATATCGAATTTACGGATAACACGAGTATTGCGAAGTACAATTCAAAGTAAAAGAACTCAAAATAGATAAACTCATTAAGTGAAAGGTGGTCCCTTAGAGAAATATGCGAGATCATCAGAACGAAGAAAAGGGAACCACAAAATGCCAGGACCGGCAAGGATCCAAATCCAAAGATGCCTACCTTTTTCTCTTTCACCGTTGTGATCATTAGTACCGCGAATAATAGAAGAACTATAATGATCAAGGGTATTGCATCGGACATGAAAACGCTGATTGCATTTGGCTCAATCTCGACGTTGAAATATAACTCCGGGAACTCCGAATATCTGCTGGATTTGAGCCCCAGGTTTGTGTTGTATTCGTTTATCCGATAACTGTAATAGCTTTCTTTCACACTCCATCCTTCAATAATAAAGTTCTTTTCGATACCCGGTAGCTCATGTGGTATTATCGTGCTATACCCTTCAAAATCGGGGACGAGGATCACGTTATGTTGTAGGTCGTTGGGCCAGAACCTTATCCAAACATTTTCTTTGTTGAAAGGGTAGAGTGAATAGTCGAACGGCTGCCTCAAGGCGGCACTGAAATACCAGATGCTGATGTTATCATTTGAAAAACTCAGTGAAATGTCCGAACTTTCCGCTTCTGGTAAAATGAATCCCATTGTTACCGATGTTTCGTTTATATGTTTTTGCCAAACGTATCCAGTGAGTATAACATTGTTTCCGCTGCTGAACTCTATGGATTGAATGAAGACACCTGTAGGGATCCTTATCAAATTATCGTCCTCTACCGATTCTGAATCGGAACAGTAGTTGGAAATAGTAGATTCCACCGCATTATTGTCATATACCGATATGTTTTCCGTTCCGAGACCATATACGGATTCTAATGAGATCACCCAGTAAAGAAAGGTTCCACCGAATAGAAGTACGGAAAGGGTAAGCGTGACGAACCATAACCTCCTTGCCTCGGTTGATTTTTTCCTAGTAATAATCAGTATCAATGATATTATGAAAATGATTGAAATGATGATTATAAAGAAAAGGGTATGCCGTAATGAAACTTCAATGTCCTGTAATATTTCATCCTCGACGAACACTGCCCCCAAGGTCCACTTTCCTTCTCCGGTGTTGATCTCGTCCATGGCGATCCATAGCGTCTGCCCCGTGTTTTTATTCTTGTAGTTGAGCAAATTTTCGTCTTTTTTCTCCTTGGCAATATGGAGTAGATCATATTCATCCCCTGTCTCCTTGATCTTTTTTCCCAGATATTCTTTGTTTGGATGCGAGGCGATAATGTTTTCTTCATTGAATATGAAACCATATCCGGTTCGCCCGAACATTAGTTCGCTCACTTTGTCCCGGATATCGTCCAATGAATACACAGTGGCGACAACTCCGGCGATCTCTTTTTCCCCCGGATCATTATAGTTTTCATAGAATGGGACTCCATAGACCGCAATGAGCGTGTCGCTTGCGGTTCCAAAATACGCTTCGGTCCAGCTGGGTCCGTATTCCAAAGGTTTATGATACCAGATGGTTCTGATCCCTTCATATCCGTCAGGTCTTGTATAATTATACAATTGGTCGATCATTACCAGTTCCTTACCAGTTTCAGACCGCTTTACATAAGGAGCAAAAAGATTTGCGTCAGGGTTTCTTTTGAAAGGTTCGAAGGCAACTACCACGCCGAATATCTCGGGATTCTCATCCATCGTTCTATTCAATCGGTCTTTTATATCGTCATATTTCAGGTCTCCGGCATGGCACTAACAAATTTCCCAGTGATTTGGCTGTTTTCAAATCTCCTTGTCGATGGTGAGTGCATATTCATCACTGGATTTTTTGATAGTGCCTCCGGCATTGATGTCGGATGCAATCGAGGTCGAGATGGTCACGGGGTTTTTAAGCCAATTCTCGATACTGGTTGCGGCTTCCTTGACGTTATCGGTGGTTTTCTCTTTTTGTTCCTCCAATAATTGAGATGGGCTTATGGCATAAACTAGACAAAGAACGAATAGGATAATTAGACTTATGATGCATAGAACTATGTTGATATCGGAGATGAATTTCTTATTTTTTGGAGATGCTTTCATCTTAACACTCGGAGCTTCAATTGTGATTGCATTAATGCAAATAATTAAAACTATTTAAGGTATCTTATTGAAATATTAATGAAGCAACTCCAAGAGGAAATTATTTTGCATTAATTTTTTTGTCTTACCCGATGGAAACAATTTTTATTTTAATTCGTCTTTAGTGGATTCCAGTACTGTTTTTTTCCCCCTCCGAAATTCTGCTTAACTCATATATTGGTTAATCTGCGATTATTTCTGCATAATTAAATTCATCTTCATTATCTTCTTCTTCTATAAGAGGTTCTACAGAAAAGTAAGTAATCGCTTCTCGTTCAGGTTCTTTTTTCCTTTTATTTACCTTGGAAAGACTCAACACGATTGTAAATAATGCCAATGCTATTCCCAGACTACCAAACCAAAAACCTCCCAGAAACTCGTTGAAAGGTGCAAGAAATGCATTTCTTTTCTTCGTATATATTCTTTACATTCCTATTTACATCTATGAAAAAGAAAATATGCTTTTATGGGGAACATCAATCCATCTGCCGATTTAGCAATTACTTGTAACTAGAGTATAATGTGAATACTAGTTCAATTCTCAATAAAATCTATGGTTGTCATCTGACAACCCTGGAGGCAAAGCCTCCTTCAATATCATTATTTTTTTTGTTTCGGGCTTGCGTTTGCTTGAAGCTCGCAAGCCCTCTATAGTAACAGTCAAATTCTTTTATCGGATCTACTTGTTCATAGCCCTCTTGAACACCGGGACTGCAATTATCAGCATAACCGTACCGAAGACGGCCATGAATATCACCTCGAAAGCTATATTCGATATGCCGCCGCCCAGTACGATAACCTTTCTCAAGGCCGTGGTGGAATAGGTCAGTGGAAGGACCTTAGACACGTACTGCATGAACCAAGGCATCTGCTCCATGGGAAAGAACACGCCGCTCATGATCATCATGGGGAACATAAGGCTCATCATTATCATGGAGGCGGTCTCTTCCGTATCGGCAAAAGAAGTAATAAGAATACCTAGTCCCACGAAACCGTATACACCCAGGATCAGGAGGAAGAACACCAGTAATATGCTCCCGTATATCTTCACGTCGAAGACCAGCATGGCTAGAACCAAAATAATGGTTCCCTGCAGCATTCCGCGAATGGTCTGTGCCATCACTTTACCTAGGATTATGGACGATCGGTTTATGGGCGCCACCAGCATCCCGTCGAGAGTACCCATGTCCTTCTCGTACGATATAGCGTGGGGAAGCCCGGTCATAAGCGACATCATCACAACCATGCCCATTATCCCCGGGGCAACGAACTGGAAATAATTCGGGTCTCCCGGTATTATGCCTTTTACCGTCACGTGATAGGGCTTTATCAATGCCCCCGTATCGTTGGTATCCACACCATAGGTCTCATTCAGGGTTTCTTTGGCACGCATGGTTCCGATCTGCTCGATGGTCAGCTTCAGTGCAGACTGCACCATTAAGGACAACTGGGGGTTGGATTGATCCGTAATTATCGTAATATTTGCAGTCCTGCCTGCAAGTAGCGATGCGGTGAAGTCCTCTGAAAGCAGTATCCCGCCGCTGATCTCTCCGTTCCGAATATCGCTTTTTAACTCTTCCATATCTCCGGCCGATGTGATATCAAATATCTCTGTACGGTTGTTGAACATATGAAAGTTTCTAAGGAAAGGGTCGGCGAGCATGGTTCCGTTCTCGCCTGCATCCCTGTTGGCGATTGCAACCGGAACATCGCTCATGGAATCCATGGTTGGGAAAATGAACCCCACCATTAACATCATGAAGAAGGGCATGACCACCAGCATCACCAGAGCCAGCCTGTTGCGGACTATCTCCAGGACGTCCTTCCAGCAAACCCAGAAACTGTGTCGGAATATTTTTGCTATTTTCATCATCTCACCCTCTTTTTCGATCTCCAGTGACCATGCTGGCCAATACCCTTGACCTTGTCGCTGGTCTCATCCCGTACCTCGTGTCCAGTTAAATGAAGGAACACATCCTCCAACGTCGGCTCGATATTCTTGATGAAAGCGATTTTTCCCTCGTTCCTGCGAACCATATCTATTATCTCGTCGAAGGCCTCGTCACCACGAGCCTGAATCTTGATATGTGTGTTATCCTTGAACTTTGCCGTGCTTACGCATTCCAGCGATCGTATACCATCCATCAACCTGTTCGATAGATTGGGGATGTTCATTTCCATCACCGTTGTGTCTGCCCCGGATATGAGCCGTTTCAGATTTTCTGGCGTATCAATGGCTACTATCTTTCCCCGATCTATAATACCTATCCTGTCGCATAGTAGATCTGCCTCAACCATCATGTGAGTGGTGAGTATTATGGTGGTTTTTTGCTCATTATTGATCTTCCGTATGAACTCCCTTATCTCGCTTGTGGACTGTGGATCGAGACCCAACGTCGGCTCGTCCAGAAACAAAATTTCCGGTTGATTAAGGAGAGCACGCACCACGTTTATGCGCTGTTTCATGCCAGTGGAGAAAGTTCCTATCTGCGAATTCGCCCATTTCTCCATCTTTACGAGTTTCAACACCTCTTTGATCTTTTCGGTTAATGCTGCCTTTGGTATGTCGAAGAGCTTGCCGAAAAGCTTGAGGTTCTCGGCGGCGGTGAGTCGATCGTACATTATCATCTTTTCCGACACTAGACCAATGTGTTCCCGAACCCTGCCATCCTCCTTTCTGATATCAAAGCCCCCCACCGTTGCAGACCCCTCGCTTGGCCTGCTCAGCGTGCACAACATCCTGATGGTTGTTGTCTTGCCGGCTCCGTTTGGTCCAAGAAAACCGAATACCTCCCCCTTCCGCACCTTGAACGAAACGTGATCCACAGCAGTAAGCTCCCCGAATCTCTTCGTGAGCTCCATGGTCTCAATGGCGATCTCATGCATGGACACAACCCCCTGACTCATCATCCAATATAGCATATTTCGAATCGAGTATGTTCCGGTGCATTCTGTCGAGAAGATCGAGAAACAGTTTAAATTCATCGGAAGTGAAGTCCGCGGTAAGTACTTCGGTCAATTCCTGAAGTATTTTCATAACAACGATCCCCATATGCTCCCCCTTTTTGGTGAGGAATACCTGATACGCTCTTCGATCCTTGGGATTCCTCCTTCTTTCCACGTAACCCTCTTCCATTAATTTACGTACGGCCCTACCCACAGTAGCCTTGTCCACGTGAAAGTACCGTGATAGTTCCTCCTGGCTCTGGCCGTTCCTCTGGAGTAGCATGCGGAAATAGGGGAACTGGCCGCAGCCGATATTGTATTCTTTCAGCCTGTTCGAAACAAACGCCCTGCTGTGGCGATGTATGATGGACATCGATTTGCCGATGAACTTGTAATTTTCCATAGTGCTTCAACTTCCTGGCGCACCTATTCAAGGTCAGCCAATTTGCGAAGGTTGCGTAATCAACCAATTATATATAACGGTTGCGTACGCAACTAATTTGTTTGATAATTTATCGTGGATTATGAAGAATTTGACTGAAAATATCATAAATTTCATTATCATTTTGGGGCCACAAACAACCATCCCACATGAATGAAATCACACAATACTAACTGCAAGCCATAAATAGAAAAAAGCTCAATACACAATAAATTCCAAGTTCATCGGAGCATTACCATGACACCACAAAAGAATTTTTCCGACCGTTTTACGCTATCTAGAGTAAAGGCTGAAGATGTGGGAAACGTCATGGAACTCTACAAAACCTCCATTGTCCCTCTGTGGAATGAGACCGGCCGGGCATATGACCTTGACCGCGTTGAGGAAAACTTACGGAACAACATAGATAATCCTCAATATTTCATGCAAATCATGCACAACCCGGAGAAGATAAACCCCATTGGATATCTAGCTTGGGAGAAACACAGTGATCATACATCAAATCACATGGTGGCGCATCTTCGTATGATACTGGTCCGTCCAAATCACCGGCGCCAGGGGATCGCATCATTTCTTATAGAACTTTTCGAAGATATGGCAAGGAATTGCGGCTGCACGAAGATACTTTTCGACGTTGTTGTCGGCTCCCCTGCAAATTTTTTATATCAAAAACTTGGTTATCGGCACTGGAGCAACTACATGGAGAAGTACCTTTGAGCTTTGGTACACATTAGATAGTGCCGGTTCCCTGTTCTGTCCAGAAGTAATAAAAAAACCTTATTCCGCCCATTCCCTATCTTGATCCTCGTAGTAGTCCTCCTCCCCGTACTCCTCAGCCCCTTCGCTCACCTCATCAGCCATGAACGAGACCTCCTCCTCATTATCAAAGGCAGGCAGATCACCTATCTTCTTTTCCGGGTCCCTCTCCCTTTGTTGGGAGAATTGCCTTGATTGCCATACCTTTGCCAATGCTTCTTCCATTTTCTTCTTTTTACTTCGGGCCAGCATCACAACCACGAGCACCACTATGAGGCCTATGACCATGAGTCCACCCAGGCCGTATAGGATATATGTAAAGGTAGAGCTTTCCTCATCGGGCACTTCTTCGGGGTCCTTTGGATCCACAACAGTGACGGTATATGTCTGGCTAGCTCGATCCTTACCGTCATCTATGGTCACCTCGAATTTGAAGTCTTTTCGAACGGTACCTCCCATCAAAGCTTCCGAAACCTTGAATGTCACCTTTCCATCATCATCTATTGTAACGTAGTTCTCGCTCACCGAGAAGTTCAGATCGTCTGCCCAGACTGGATCGATATCGTAACTAACCGTGAATCTGTAAACCTCGTTCACCTTTGCGCTATGCTTCGTCTCGCCGGTGAGCTGCGGCTGAAGATATTTCATTTGCACCGTTATCGTAAAACTAATGTTTGTGCTCTGGCCCCAGGGATCGGTAGCTGTGATGATGATCTTATGGGTGCCTATATTGGATACTATGGGTATGAATTCGATGGTTCCGGCGGTCCGGTGGATATTGAAAAGGTCCGTATCATCCGAATAGGTCACTCCGGAGATGTTGTTGGTCAACGTCATAATGAGGTCGAGTTGTTCCCCTATCTCAACCACCTGAGCTGGTATGAGCGCCATTATGGGGGGTTCAGTGGCCCGAGGTCTGGTCACGTTCATCCTTTTTATTGTTTCTCCGCGACCGTCGCCCACCGTTATTGTGAGTTTTACCTCGCCCTCGAACTCATCCTCGAACTGGAGTTCGATCTCCCACGAGCCTAGCATATCCACAGTTACACTGTCCGCATCGTCATGAACCACTTTAACAGTCAGTTCGTCTTTCTTGGTATCCGGATCGGAGATATTGTCCTCGAGGTCGATCAAATGTTCTTTGACCGTTGCCGCAAGTGAAATATCCTCCACCTGGATGGATGGTGGTTGGTTGCCGAACATCTCGAAGGACACGTAATTATTCGTTTCGTTGCTCTCGGGTATGATATTGTATGGGTCGGCTGCGATAATATACTGGCTCCATCCGGGTTTTGGAGTAATAATTATATTTAAATTCGTCTCGTCGCCCTGTTCCATGTAACCCACGTCGTAATCGAGTCCCACCTTGTTTTCCGATAATACCGATTCCCAGTACACATTGAAAGTTATATCGTCCGCCCGAAGCGCGCCGTCGTTGTGGGCGAAGATTGATATCTTGGTACTGGCCGTTGTGGACACGTTGAGGCCAAGGGAGGAATCAAGTGTAATTGCCTCGAGCCACAGGTCGGCGGCGATCACTGTTACGGGCTTCGTGACAATGTTATTCTCCTCGTCTGCCTCCGGTACGCTGTTTTCGGGATCGACCACCGCAACTATCCCGGTAATCCCTTCCTTCGCCATCCAGATAGTGGACACTTCTTTGCTGCTACTGATTCCTATTGTCCCGGCGTTCACGAGACTTCCTATCAGGTTCTCCGCTTCAAAAGACAGCTCGTAGAACCCCATCTTGACGTTATCTGCAGAAATTTCGCCAGTATTGTGAATCATTGCCGTAAGGGTAACATCCGTACCGATACCGGGTGAGGGATCGGATAAAGTTATGCTTCCCGCTACCCACAGATCTGCAGGACTGGTGGTAACACTTGCAGTAATGGTCCGGGGTTTTAGCCCGTTTGCATGGAATGTGACGGTGGGAACGTCGCCCAGGTTCATCAGGTAGGGAACCGAAACCCTCCCTTGGTCGTTGGAGGTGGCCGAGGAGTATTTGCCGTTTAGCTCGATAGTCACCCTGGCCCCCGACACGGCGTTTGAATTCGTGTCTTCCACCGTCATATTAAGCCAACGGTTGCCTTCGAATAGCGTTATACCAGTGTTCTTGAAGTTTCTGGGAAACGAGGTCCAGATGTCAAGAGCCGGATCCCCAAGGAAATTGTAACCGTAGAGGTTGCACTTTGCACCGTGAGCCGTTGGAGTGGGTGCGGGGTGCATAAGACCTGGAATGATCTCGCTTCCATACTGGTCCATCGTCTTGTAAAAAGCATCGGCCGCCCGCCCGTCCATCTGGAAAAAGTGATTCCAGAACCTGTCGGTAATCCACCAGTTGCCCTTTGATACATTGTTGGGGAACTCGCCCCGCCAGGACCGGCCAGAATTGCCTATTTGGCCTATGACGCCCCCGTTGGATTTCGTTGACCATCTTTCGAGGTTTGTGTCGTCAGTCTCGGAAAAATTCAGGGTATCGCAGGTAGTCGAAAATACGAAGGGCATTTTTCCGTTATTGTTCGCAGCGTCGGCGTCATCGTAATTGTAGGCAATGGCCCAGGTATTACTGATACCGTCCACCCCGTTATAGCTGGCCAGGGCATTATCCCACGGATGTGCGCTCTCATCGTAGAAGGCCTGACCCCCAAAGGTCATGATGGCGGCACCGGCATCGAACTGCTGTTTTGCATTGGGCCTGGTAAAATTATCATTGGAATATTGATAATTGCCCCCTTCCACTTCAGTATAGTCGGCCAGATAGACCCTGTCGATTCTCGGAGGCAGCCGGTAGTCCAGATACTTGTGGATCTCGAATGCATTGTCCTTGTACGAATCATAAGTATCACCATTGGGAGGTACCATCACCGAGGTCCATACCAACAAGCGCTCGATCCAGTCACCATGGGGGGGTGATTCACGGTAATCGATTATTTTATCAACCATACCGGCCACCTCTCCGCTGTTGTCTATAGGGATACGTCCGACGAAAACATCAGAGGTCCAGTCCTCTTCCCCCCATTCACCGTATGTGCCGTTACCGTTAGAATCCCAGGTTCCTCCCAGGGCGGAATAGTAGTGATCGGATATGTAGGAATAATCCAGGTCCCACGTGTGCGCACCGGCATACATGTATCTCCCAGGGATCAATTCGTGGTCGCCTACGAGAAGGACGTACTTAAGTGACGAGCTGGTATCGTTCAGGTCTATGAGAAAATTGCGTATCTGTTCAGCGAAATCCCTGCCGGGGAAAACCTGAATCGGGATCAGAGAGTACACCTTGGTCCGTATACCCAACTTGCTGTGCCAAAGGGCCAGTCGGCCAAGGTCCGCGGTGAAAGTTTGGGGTGCGAGTATTGCGTATTCCACGTTTGAATCGTTGATATCCACGAGAGGCGTATTTCTGGTTTCCGCAGAATCATGGGATCGACGGGCGAAGGACTCACCTGTGGCGCTTCCGTCGAGCCGAGAGGCCGGACCAATAAAAATTGTCGCTTGAGCAAATAAAAGAATAATGATTGCAAGGGTTGTAAAAAACGGCCCAGCCTTGTTTTTAAACGCTTTATTTGGCATACTTATTCCCACCTTTCCACTATTGTAAATAGGGTTATGATGATATTTAATGCTAATCTCATTTTTTTCGATTATAATTTGTTGTCATTTTTTTGGGTATGAATCTTATACCATTGCGAAATCCGTGCAGGCGAGGCGGGGTGCGGGCCGAGCCAGCGCAGGATTTCGGGTGGGGGTTTGGGACGGCAATTCCATCACTTTCAAACAAGTTAATATCTGAAGTATCTCGGTGTGCCTACGGCCGGAAGTCTTTCGATGAATAAATTACACGAGATTACACCAAACCTTTATAAGTTCAAATCATGCTAATCATGACATATAAGAAGGTGACTTTTCATGGCACCACTAGGAGTAAGGAGAACAATATTTGTAATTACTTTAGTCTTAATTCTCCTTTTTATTCCTTTGCCAGTCTCTCCGACTTCATCGCTTACAGAGAATCCGGGAACCAGATCGGCACGAACCATTATTGTCAATGCTTCAGGTGATGGAGATTGCACACACATTCAATGGGCGATCGATAATGCAAGTGACGGGGATACAGTGAACGTGGAGGCAGGGATCTATTTTGAGAATATTCTTGTTGATAAGATGATTTCTCTACTCGGGGCTTCTAGGGGAAATACTACGATATTTGGAGACGGGTATGAAGAAATTATAAAGATAAGATCCAATGAAGTTGAGGTGAAATGTTTTAAAATCACAAATAAAAATCGCTATTCGGGTGGAGTTGGAATCGACATATATCGTGCAGTGAATTGTAATGTCGAAAACAATAATTGTTTTGAAAATAGTATAGGAATTTTATTACGGGAAGCTAGCGAAATTAACATAATAAATAACACCTGTAATTCAAATCGTGGCAATGGGATATCTCTCATTGATTCTGATAACAATAACATATCATATAATATTGCAAAACATAATGGGGGATCTGGTATACTAATAGATGGCATTTCAAATGGATCGGAGAGAAATAAAATCACTAATAATTTGATAAGTGCCAATCATAATGGCATATCGGTTAGTTCATCAGACTGGAACACAATTTCTAATAACAGCGTTTCTAAACATGTTCTTTCAGGAATATTATTAGGTAACTCTGACAATAATGAAATCATAAACAATTACGTATGTTATAATAACAATAAAGAATTATTTCAGTCCGGTGGAGTATGTCTTCGGAGTTCGGAGAATAATACAATATCTGGTAATTATGTATCTTTTAACAAGAAGTGGGGAATTCGACTTGAAGGAGATGTGTGTAGTATTATTGGGAATACAATAAACACCAATTCCGAAGCTGGTATCTTCATAACTTACTCAAACTCTATCACTATAATGAATAATACCCTTTCATATAATGGGGATAATGCAATATATTTGCGCCTACGGGTTTCAAATATTACCATAAAGAACAATAATATAGTTCGGGGGGGTATTTATTCTTTTACTAGTCGGAAGGATGATTGGCTTTCTCTTAATATTGATTCAACAAACGTAATAAATGGAAGACCACTAATATTTTTAAAAAATTCTAATGGAATTCTTGTTCCCCCAGATGCAGGACAGATAATCATTGCAAACTGCACAAACATTTTCATAAAAGACCAGAATATAAGTAACTGTTATGTGGGAATTCTTGTAGTTTTTTCCACTGACTGTACTATAATTAACAACACACTTTTCAATAATAGCCACGCCGGAATCAATATTATTAGTACCAACTACTGGGGAGAACCTGAATACCCTTGTGAACGTAATCTGGTACAAAATAATACTTGTCTCTCAAACGAAAATAGAATCCTTCTCAGTGGCATTAACAACATTATTACAAACAACACATGCAACTTCAATAAAGGATACGGAATTGATACAACTGGAAATTATAATAAAATTATTTCCAATGTCTGCAATTCAAACGGCCTCAGCGGTATATTTCTTCACCGTTCTGATAATAACCGCATTGCGGAAAACACATGTAATAATAATGACAATCAGGGGATTATTCTTGGAGGTTCTGATAAGAATATCCTTACGAACAACACATGCAATTTCAACAATCAATTTGGCATACAACTTGCTGGATCTTCTTTAATCAATACCATAACAAAGAATATATGTGACTCAAATGGAGAACATGGCATCTTACTTGGTCAAGGAGGATCTCTTTGGGGTTGCCATCATAACAAAATTTCACTCAACACCTGTAACTCGAATGGTGGTTATGGAATCTATATGTCAGAATTTTCTGAAAGCAATAATCTCACAAATAATGAAGCGAAATCAAATGGAATTGGTGATGTCTATAACCCCCTTCTTCAATATGAGCATAGAGAGATAAAATCTAATTTATGTCTCGGTTTTAGTCTACTTTTTATGGTACTCTTATGTATTCTCTCCTTAATATATCGCATATCACACAATAAGTCAAAGGGGACTAAAGACAAGAACAGTATATTCATGGAAGTTAAAATTGATATGAGCCTAAAAGAAATTGAGGACTTTCTTATAGCAAAATTCCCCAAAGAAAGAATAAGTAATCGGAATAATAAAATGTTTGTAGGTGGTATTGGAAGTCCCGCATTTTCGTTACTTAGGATTTATGATTATAAAACGTATCGTCTTGTTTCAGGATGGGGGAAAGGTTGGGACCCGGTTAAAGAAATTATTTTCGCAATCTTCCTAATACTTCTCATCATTCCTTATATTATTTTCATAATTTGGGTTATTACAAAGCTTAAAACAATGAAAAAGATGCTGCTAGCAATAAAGGAAGAGGATGCAGTGAACAAGAAGCTATAAACCTGATTTTTAGTTGGCGGGGACATCCGTCCCCTTGGTAGGCAAGATGCCGACCTTGAATGATATTGTGATTTTTCTTTTTATATCGTAAACGAGGCCGGTCCCCGCTTCACTGCGCAACACCTATGGCGTTGCTGTGTCCTCGAAAAACTACGTTTTCCTACGGACCCGGCTTTATTGCGCCCGGCCTCGAAGAAAAACACTAAGAGGGCAGTATATCATTAGTCACGTAACCAATTCCTTCCCGGAAATCGACGAAGCAAAGTTCATAATGCAGAAATCCATTTGCTGCGGATAATGGATGCGGCGACCAACTTAGTGGAAGTGATACTTTACCGATCACCCTTCTACATAGTGACTGTTTTCCTGATTTGTATATTACTCGGTTTGTTCGCTGTTTCCAAAAAGATACTGGATCGAAGGGGAGCAATAGGCGCCAGCATCATCGGCGGAGTGATAGCAATTACCGCCGATTTTGTCTGGTTGATCCTACTTATTCTATTCCTGGCTCTGAACCATTTCGTGACCATTACGAAATACAGTTACAAGGAGCAAATGGGACTGGCCGAGGGAAAACGGGGAATGAGAAGCCTCGATAACGTTCTGGCGAACGGACTAATTCCCAGTGTCATAGCCTTCTCGGCAGTCTATCTGGAAGAAGGAGTGGCTCCAGTTCTCTATCTCACTGCCATATGCGCGGTCTCCGCCGACACCTTTGCAAGCGAGATAGGAGTTCTGTCGAAGAAAGTATACCTGATAACCACCTTCAAAAAAGTCAAGCCGGGAGTGGACGGCGGCGTATCGGGTCTCGGAGAAGTGTCATCAATGGTGGGTTCTGTGATTTCCGCCTTTTTCGGTTTTTTCCTGATAGGTCATCTTTCATCGTATTTCTCGTCGTCCTTCCTTTCCTTCCCCCTAAAACCGCTCTATCTATTTCTTCCCTTTGCGGCAGGGGTTCTATCCTGCCAATTGGACTCCATTTTAGGGGCCACTCTGCAGCGCTGGGGTTACCTCAGTAACAGCGGAGTGAACTTTCTCTCAGTCATAATCACCACCATGGGCGTATGGGCGCTATTCGTCTTTGATATTGTTTAATCGGTACCATGTGGATTCTCCGGCGGTGGGGGTGTGACCGGTTCGGTTGAAGTCACCGTATCGTTCTGGGAAATTTCTTCTGGGGGCAATGTGACCGTTATATCGGAAATCGATCTTTTCACCACGGGCGGGACTCCTGTTTGGACGGAATTATCTTTCTTGTTTATTGTCTCTATGAGGGATTTCAGCTTTGTCATCACTTCCTCTTTTCCCAGAGGGACCTCTCCAGCACCACTTCCCTTTTGGGCACCTGAATCGTTTTCTTGTAGCTCATCCAAAGGCGGCACCGGGTCCAATGTGACTTTCATACCACTGTCATTTTCCTTTTTTTCTCCCGGTGGGATTATACGGGGCGGGGGCGGTATGCTTTGGGCATCGGTTCCCACCGAGTATCCTCCCACTGAAGGTACGTTTTTGAATTGGAATATTTCGTCAAGACTTCCCCCTGGAAAAGGACCCGGTACCACCGTGTCGGAAGGCGCAGGAGGCTCTGTCATTTCATGAGAACTATCTCCGGTGTATGGGGGCAGTGCCGGACGCTCAAGAAGACGGCCGTATGGGTACATCGTGGTGGGCTCCATTGGTGTGCCGGCCTGCAGCAATGGATCACCAGGAATGGTTACTCCAGGTAATACCGGGTGTATCATTGTGGGAGGAAGTGATGGTTGCGGAGGTGGAGGAGGCGGCAACATAACAGGAGGACCCACATAGGGGATCGGCTTTATTCTCGACTTGTGTCTGTTTCTTCGTCTTAAGAAGATCACCAATAAGAGCAATAGCAGTATCAACATGGCCACCACAAAAACCATGAACCAGGCCGGCATTCCCATGACAGTGTCGGCCTTTACACTCCCTTCCTGCTGTTTGTCCGATTTGTCATCATACAACTCTTCATCATCATCGGGTTTTTCGTCGTCATCCTCAAATACAGGATCGGCCACCCCGACCATTTCAATGACAAGTCTCGTTAAGTTCTCATGCGTAATATTGAAAGTTGTCGAATTTTCCGTGTAATTGTCCAGAGAAATTCTTATTAAAAATTTTCCTCCGTAAAGCGGGATTATCGCCGGCTCATCCGTTGTCGTTACGTTCCATACCCCTCCGAATATATCCCGTAATTCGGCATAAGCCCCTTGAAGCATCTTCCCACTATCGGAATTCACCACGATAAGCATCAATGTTCCCTTCGACCTCCCAGTCGTAATATTCAGTCTCATGGAGGCCGGTGATGTGTTGTTCGCCTCGTCGAAGGCAACTACGTACAGTGAATAATTCGTCTCGAATCGCAGTCCCAGAATAGTGGTTGAATTGGTATAGTTGTCATATTCCCCGACGAGTAAATAATTGGTCTTGACCCCCAGTTTCCCCAGATACAATCGATAGCCCCTAGTATCTCCGGATACGCTTTTATTCCAAAATATGGTCGCGTTATTCGCCCCTGTTGTCCCGTTGAACAGCGTCACCGGAGATTCCGGCGGGAGGTAATCCTTGTGGACCACGTCTTGGATCGTGCTGGGATCGGATTCGAAGCCGGCCCCGTCCACCGCTATGACATTGATGTGATAGCTTTCGTTGTTGATGAGATTATACTCTGTAGCATTGAGGATTATGTGATGATTTCCCCCGGGGACCTCCACTAACCTGGGATTCCCATCGCTGTCGCCCCATATGAACAATCTGAAAAGGGATATCTCATCATGAAATTCATTACTCTCGTTCCAGCTCACCATCAATGCGTCTTTTCCCTCCACAGGGGACAGCCCGGTAATTTCCACTCCGGGAGGTCTTCTTATATCCGAGGTGATGAGATAAAGAATGGAGTTATTATCATAATAGTGGATAGACGCATTTTCCCATTCTCGTTCTCCCCTGAAATAGGCGAACACTTCTACGGGCAATAAGGGTGCTTGAGAATTATTGTGATCGTATCTTCGCGACAGGAACCACACCGGTGAGGTCCGGCCCCAAATGTCCGTCTTTGGGTCATTTCCATTATACATAATCGTGTTGTAAATGTCCTTTGAATCCGATCGGATCAATATGTCTGCTCCCATGACCGGTGTGAAATTATCGGAATATCTCACCAGCAGCGACAGTTCCCAGAATTCTCTGAGGATCCCCCCCCCTTCTGATTCGATATCAAGCGAAGTATAGGTGGAATTGTACATATCGATGCTTGAACTGCCCCGGCCCACAACGGCTTTAATTCCGGATGGAGCAATAAAACGTGAATCCCTGGCCGAGATAGAGGAGCCGCTAATGAAAAGATTGCCCGGATATTCCGCATCGCAGTTCACAACGGTATTTTCCACAGACGTATCTTGACTTTGGATCACCTTCAAGCCGTACCGGGTACGATTCAGGCGGCAATCGGATATGGTGGTCCCTGTGGAATAGGCCACGAGTATGCCATCGTTTCCCGAAAGGTCGCAATTTTCCAGTGTGCAATCCTCAGTATTGGCAAATATTACCTGGCTTGCTTCGGGAGGCGTGAACTTCTGGCCGGTGACCGACGTATAGTAATAGACTGGTTTGCCGTTGGTGCTGCAATTGCTTCCCACGGAATGAATGAAATGCTCTTTTTCATCCCCGGTAAATTCAAAACCCAACTCTGCGGAATCCACCTTCACATCCCACAACAGAGCATTGGTACACGAGTCGAGGGCCACGCCCTGCTCAAGAATTCCGGATAGACTGCAATCCGTCAATATTATATCGCTGGAATTCGCGAGGAGCAATCCGTCACCGCCGCCGCAATACATCTCAACGGATGTCATTTTGATACTCCGGGAGCCACTGATCAGGCATAACTCGTCACTACCGGTGATATTAACATTTACCATTTCGATACCGTCAGTCCCAGATATGGTAACTGTCCCGGTGGACGATATGAGATCTCCCGAGAGCCTTGAATTAATTATGCTAACCCCGGTGGAATTTTCCACCTGGATCGCAGCCGCAGTGGTATTTATCACGAGATCCAATAACGAAACCCCGCCGCCCAGTATTCCAATGGAGGGTGTGCTCCCGGTATGGTCTATAACGTTGTTCTCAATGGTCAGTTTTGCATCTCCCACCACCTCGAACGCCAACGCACTGAAGCCATCGCAAGATATAACGTTGTTGCGAATGGCGATATCATCAGTCACATATCCAATTATACCGTTTGTCACATCCACCAGTTGGTTATTGTTAATGGACTTTTTTAAAACACCGTAAATTGCAAATTCATCGATGGATGTGAATGAATTTCCGTTTATCTCAGGAGAGCCATCCACAATGAAAATCCCGTAATTACAGTCCTCGAACCTGTTGTTGACAACGGCATTATCGGTTGAGTGCATCATAAACACTGTGCCGTTCTCGCAGTTAACAAAATCGTTGTCACTAAGCGTGTTCCCAGAAGAGTTCCAAGCCACCATCACGCCGTCGCCGCAATCCGTGAAACTATTCTTTTCAACTAGGCCGCCGGTGGTCCCCTGCAAGTATACACCGTGCCCCTCTACATTTAGAAAATCATTATTTTCTATAACAATATTCTCCACTGCCAGGTCCGCATCATCTGATTCGGAATGCACCCATACGCCCTGCTTGCAGTTCTTAATAACGCAGGTTTTGATGATATGCCCGTTCCCGTCCTGTATCTTTACCGCATAATCGTCCCATCCCGTTCCTCCGTCTTCAATGGTCAATCCTTGGGTGGTGGTGGGTGTTGCCGATGTGATAAGTATTCGGGGCCCCCTTCTTTCCGATCTGCTTACCGGGGGATAAAGTATTACCTCACTGCTGTTCATTCCCCTGATATCGAGGCTCTTTGTGATGTGCAGATTTTCATAGTACTCACCGGGATGAACCAGTATCAGAGAATCCTCGGGTGCGGCATCGATAGCCGCCTGTATTTTAGGATAATCGTAACCTGGCCCAACCTCGAAAACTGTTCTCTCCTGTGTTTTTTCTTCCTTCCCAGGGTGATAACTTTCGATATTTTCATGGGTGACGGCGGAGAGAAGGAGGGCAAACAGCATAACTATAATGCCTATTTTTGGAAACCAGTTGCTCTTAGGTCTCATAATGTCACCGGGAGAAATTAATGACGGCAAATAGTTACTTTCCAATATTTATATTATCGCCATAAATGCACTTTTCAATGTGGCGTTATAAAATAATCAAATCCCTTCGAGAAGGTCCTCGAGTTTGACGTCGTCATCATCGAAGATCATCTCTTCGGGGTATCGCCTGGGAGGCTCCGTCTCGTCCTCCGACTCCTCCCGATCGGTGGGATCGAGTCCCCACATCCCCGCTACCTTGCCTAAACCGTTCATCCCCTCTTTTTCGGCACAATGGGGACAATCGTCCTCACCCCGTTCAAAATACCCGTCGCACTTGGGGCAATGCTTCAATTCCTCCCCGGTCTCTTTCGAGATGGCAACCTTTTTTACAGGGATGGAAGCCAGGGCGGTTGCGCTTTCATCCATTTCCGTTTCGTCAGTTTGGATATCATCTTCAATTAGCGGCTCATCAAACGAAACCTCCCCCAATCTTTCAATCTCAACATCAAAATCCCTTTCTCCGGAACCTTTCTCATCTTCCTCCCAGCCGATTTCGATTTCGTCGTCCTCGTCGATTATTCCCGACGTATCCTCATCATTTACTTCGTTCACAATATCTGCCGAGGTCTCGTACGCCGGAAGACTTTCACCGAGATCGTCATGAGCGGACATTATGGAGGGAATGTTCACCTCCTCGTTTACCGACCTTTCCTGTTCCGATGGCTGGGGGACGGAAGGTTGTATTTCGCTGTTCGATCCTTGCATGTATGTCCCCGGTTCAACCGTTCCCGGCGCCCACTGGGGAAGCGCCTTGATCCCTGCGCGAGGTCCCACCAATGTTTCTGAAGAAGGTAGCGCTGTTTTTTCCGTTCCCAGTTGCGGCAAATTCGCTCCATTTTCAATATATGGCACCGCCCTCGCCGTTCTAAAAGGTACTGCATTCTTGTTAATAACTCTTCTATAGATGGTTGGAGGAATGTTCGGTTGAACATTTCTAACGATCCGGTTTTTCTGTACCGTACCCGAATCCTTCGGCCAGGTCGATACTTCACTGCTATCGAATTTCTCCATAGCATCATTTTTATCACGGGACTTTCTTCGCCGGAACAATGCTATCAGCACTGCCTGTAGAATGAACAGTATAACTAATCCAACAACGATCCAGAGAACCTTTCTGCCGTCTCCCGCACCCATATCATCGTCACCGGGCTCCCCCTGGGGATCATCTCCTTCGCCATCCTTGACAATGATATGCAGCAGCATTACTTCGGTGCGGTTACCGTGACTGGCATATATCAATAATTCATAGGGCCCCGGTTCCAGATAGTCCGGAATGCTGATGTACCCCATTAAACGGTTCACACCCACTACCGCCATGAAGTTCTCGGTCATTTCCAACGCGCCGGCAGGCAGTCCAGTACTACGAAAACTGATCTATTGGGGAGGATTCCCTTGTTGTTTATTGTGATATTGAACGAAACGGTGGCATTGATGGTGATATTTATATTATCCTCATTCAGGAAAATTTCAAGTTGGGAAGGATCCCCCGATAGGTTAACATGGAATTCCCAGATCCCGTTCACACAGCGCCCCTGGTTAGAATCTACCACAGGGATCACCGTCCAGTAATAGGTGCTGTCATTGGAGAGGCCTGTGAACAGAAATTCATTTTCGCTGGTGCTTGCGATCTCCATTAAATCATCCGGTGCCGCGCCAAGATAGACATCGTATAGGATGGGTGTGCCGGTAAGGTTAACAATTTCCCACACTGCCCTGACTTCCGTTTTATACACCACAGTGCGATTAAGGGGTGCCAGAAGAATTACTTCCGGGACCTTGATGGGATTTGTTGTAAAACTCCAGGTACCGCTGACAAATCCTCCATTACTAGTTCCGTCCGAGGGCAAAAGAAACCAACGATATGTTACCCCCCTATCGAGTTTCGATATGGATAAACTTTCACCGCTAATTCCCTGAGTATGAAGTGGTAAGGGATCGGTATTTCCAAAATATAGGTCGAAACTGATATCAGACTCGGCATTATCTATGTCGAATCCTATCCAGTAAAGGGTAACATTAGTTTCATTCTGATTTGAGCCGTCCAGTGGCGAGAGAAGTTTTACCAATGGTGGATCGTTCACATTGCTCACGACCACATCGAAAGGTGAACTAAGGGTGGATATGCCGAATACGTTAGTGCAGCTTACTCTCAGTTCCACTGCACCGGTCCAGTTGTCGGCAAGACTATCGACGGCAAGAAAAGTCTCATTGAACGAGAGCTCCAAATTAGCTGGCTCCGAATTATTTTCCACTGCGTAGACCGACGGGGAAAAGTCCGAGTAAGAGTCGTTGAAGTAATTTGCCAGATCCAGGACATTTGGCCTTGGTGTGTCCTCCATAATATCGATACGGGGAATATCTCCCGTCTGTTTCGGAGCCTCCGGCGAGCTATAATTCACACTCCATTCGAAAAGAGTAGGTGAGCTCCTGCTATATGGGTGGAAATTGGCCGCAAGGTAGAAAGAAGAGACATTCAATGGATTTATCTCAGAAATATCGATGGAGCCCATGTCTGAGGCGGCGCTGTCCTCGAATAGTCTCTCACCGCTGACGGTGTCGTGCAGGGATATGTTCAGATAGGTTTTATCGGGAACCGACCGGTTGAAGGAGAAGGTATCCCACACCATGTTCGGCGGAATCTCGATAGATGTCGATTTGAGGGAGCCGTGGGCCCGAAAGGCTTGCGAGTGATCCAGAATCTCCATTGGCGTGACAGCTCTATTAATAATGTGAACCTCGTCAATCTTTCCATGAAAGGAAGGGGATATGAAGAGTTTTTCGTCGTTGTTTGGGGGCAAACCGGGAAGTGCTTTCGTTCCCTTCAATTCACCGTTCACATATAGTTTGAGATCTTTATTGTCATAGGTCTCTGCAATGTGATTCCACCCGGAGGATATTGGCGTAGAGATAGTCCTGTTGTCGATCGTAGCGAAAGCGAAAGTGGTGTTTGCGTTGATACCGTAACTGCCTCCCTTTCGTATCCCGGCACCCATCCGGTCACCGAATTTTATAAAATTCCCGGGTTCATTCTGATTATCGTAAGCCGTTTCGATCCAGCTCGCGTTTCGGGCAGTATCCGATATCCTCACCTCGTCGATACTTCCCTTAAAGAAAAATTGGTTGTTTATCTTGGCGCCTATCCTGACCGCGGACTCCCCCATTTGCAGATCATCCCCCTTGTTCTTAGTCTTTACCATCTCCCCGTCAATGAATATTTTGACGGTTGCACCGTCCATGGTTATTGCAACGTGATACCATCGGTCATTGCTGTAAATCGATCCATAGGGGCTGTCAACGTTATCCCATTTCCATCCCGCTTTCATGAAATAATAGGAGATGGTCTGCCACGACATCAACATTGCGTAAAAATCGTTTCCCCGGCTGATGACGTACATATGAGAATCTATATTTTGAGGATTAATCCACGCTTCTAGGGAAAGTTCATCGCCCCATATGTCCAGGCTGGCGTCGTGTTGGATCTCAATATAGTCATCGGACCCGTCGAACTCGTCGCACCCCCCTATCTTTCCAGCGGAATCCTGCACCACCCCGTGAAAACAAGTTCCGTTATTTCCATTCACTGTGGAATCTTCGTGTGAACCTTCCTTCTCGTTCAGGTGCTGCACCATCTTGTGGTAACCGTCCCAAACATTTTCCGGATCCTGTTGATTTGAGCATATCGGGTTTCCGTAACGTAAATAAAAAACTGTATCGGCCGTGGAGGAGAGCAGGGTAGTTTCACCCAGGCCACAAGCATTCCAATGGAGCCATTGTATTCCTCAAGCTCGTGGGACAGCTTCGACCCGTTGGCGGTGATGAATAGAAGGTCTTCCCCGTCCGGCTGCACGTGGCCGCCGTTGTTCGTGTCCAGCAATTCGGCCTTGGTTAAAGATACGAGAAGAGGGAAATCCACAAGCGTGCCGTGTACCTTCTTGTGGCCTATTGTGATGGAATTTGAATAGTCCCAGCCGCTCCAGCGATCCATTTCGGGTTTCATCCACACCTCAACAGTGAAACTGTCACCCACTTCCAGGCTCGCATCGTCCCCGCAGTCAACGAAATCGTTTACACCGTCGAATTCCAGGCCGCCCCCCATAATCCCTTCGGTCCGGTCCGCACCGTGGATTATACCGCGATTGTCATATACTCCCGAATCAACTGCCGTGTTTGCATCCCACCCGTCCAAATGCCATAGGCCCAAGGTATGATCATCGGGGAGCTGGGTGCGAGGAAGAAGGCTGGCACTTCCGTCACCAATGCTAAGGTTGTCGCTCCAGACCACCCCTTCGCCATCCTCGAAAGAGTCTGACCACCCGTTTTTCTCCCGGTCATTTCTTGCTGAAGGTTTAATTGATATTGAATCGGATGAGGAATTATCGGGCGCAGAAGTACAAGGCGTCGACACATGGTCCCGCGTCTCATTCCTCGGGGCCAAAATACCTTCAATATTGAATGCCCCTAATAAAATGAGACTTATTGCAAAAATCACTGCAAGACGTTTCATGGAGTTCCCCCCGTTCCTGTTTTTATGTACGTCCGATATTAATATTTGTCGGTGTATTTACTGTGTCTCCGTGTCCTTTCCTTCTTTCTTCCCCTTTTCTTTCTCCCCTGAATCACGATCTTCAATGGTGTCAACAACCTCGTCATTGTTGTCAGTTTTCACCGTATCATCTTCTTCCGTGTCATTCTCACCGGCATCATCATCCCTCAGGGCTTCTTTCAGGTCCTCCAGGGCTTCCGTACCGTATTCCTCTTCGAATAGTTCATTGAACATTGTGTCGATCTGTTCCTCAACGATATCCTGCTCATCGGGTTTTTCTTCTTCATCCTTTTTCCCCTCCCCTTCCTTCTCCTCCGTTTCCTCTTCTTCCGGCTCTCCGCCCAGTTTCAACTTGCAGCTCCAGCATATCCTGTCGTCTCTTAGTACCGGCCTTGCACATCGAGGGCAGGAAACCTCTCCATCGAATCGTTTTGTCTTTTTCGGTCTAAGATATAATATCACGATCAGAATGACCAAAATGGCTATCACTGCCACTGCGGGATAATTTTCCTCAAACCAGTTCTCCTTCACCTTTGTGGTATCGTCCTCCTCGTAACGGGTAAAGAATATTATGTCAAAGGGGTTTTCCAGAGCGGTTCCATTTGCATCCAGAACGCTGGGCTCGATGGTGAGACTGTACTTGATTCCGGGTAGGAGATTCTCTGTGAATTCGATGATTAATCGTGTATCGTTGTCCTCCGGGATAAGGTTGAAATGAGCTGGTGGAATAATACTTATGTTACCGGCAAAGGAGGTGACGTCCATTGGAGCACTGAACTTGAACCAGATTGTAATATTTTCCTTATTGAAATCTATCCGTGTCCCGTTGGGAGGAAAGCTCTCCAGAACCCTGGTGGGGATAATGGTTATCTCCGGCTGATAGGTGGTGAAAGAGAAATAGAACGGTTTTTCCATTGGAATCCCGTCCGTTACCGAGAGAACTTTGAATACTGTAACGGTGTAGGTCGTGTTAGGTTTCAATGTTGACAGAAGGCTGAAATAAAGTTCTTCTGTGCCATAAGACACGGTTCCTGCGATGCTGGTCAGGTTATTCTCCCGAACTATTATGGGATTCCCACTCCCCTCCCGGACAGCTTCGTGGAAGGTAACCCGGATAAGCGTGTCAAGGGGCGCATTCTCGCTGCCGTTTTCCGGCCAGGTCTTGTATATCGTAGGCGGAGAGTCCTTTTGCGGTTCCGCCTCCGTCCAGAATATTAGCTGTTCATGGTTCATAGCATTGCCGAATTCATCGATGAGTCCACTGACGTTTACCCAGTATTTCTCGCCATAGGTCAATGTACCGTTCACGTTTACTACTAGACTGTTGTCTGTAAGGTTGATCATCCATGTAAAATCAACAATGGGAGAAAAGGAAACGCGTGAAGTGCCTATCTCGAAAACAGCCTCGTCGAACCAGAAGCCAACATCCGTTCCAACTGTCACATCTTGCTGATGATTTTCCGGCCAGGTGTCGATCACTATTGGCTTATCGGTCTCGTGGGTGGTGAAGTTAAACCTAAGCGCACGGAATATCGAAAAACCCGCCAGGGACTTTGCATTCTGTGAAAGTGTCACATTATAGAATGTGCTCCCCTTCAACGGAACCACGGGTCTGAACGAGAAATTTTTATTGTCTAAAGAATGATTGTATTCGAAAAACACCTCTGGGGAGATGCTGAGGGCCCCTTTAATTCTCGATAGGTTCATGGCTTCGCTGAAATTGATATATATTTCGGTATGGATCGAAGTTCTCTCACCCATGGGGCCGTAATCCAAAACCTCCGGGATCACAACCAATGGCTCGCTAACAGTCGTGAAATTGGCATAATGGTTGGAAAGCATGGGATTGCCGGCAAGGTCCGTGATATTGGAGCGGAGCGTGATGTAATAAGTGGTATCGTAATAAAGATCATACTCGGGATCAAACCGGAATACTCTTCTCTGGTCCGAAGAAATAACGCTGCCTTCTACGAACGGGAATATCGAAAAACCTCCCATGAAGCTGTTCTCGTTGAGCGATTCCGAGAAAGTGATCTCGAAATTCGAAATCAGAAATACTTTATTTTCATCGGCGTTGACATGAGTGGCCCTCACGGATAGGACATGGGGGGCAGTTGTGTCGGGAGCGGTTGTGAAATTGAAAGAATAATTCTCCGTCAGATTATTTCCCGAAGTGTCGGTCGCATCCGTGGAGATGTTCACGGTATACGTGGTAAAGGGATTCAAAGAAAGAAAGGGTTTGACGTTTAGCGTTTTGTTGTTCTCCGTAAAGTATGTACTGAGGCCCGAAGAGGGTGCGAATCGGAGCGAGCTCTGAACCGAAACCGGGTCCATGGCTTCCGAGAATTTTATTATTATGATAGTGTTCACCGGAACCCCGGATCCTCCTGGTTCCGAAGATATTATATGAGGAGCTTCAACGTCTGTAACCGTTATCCATTGTTCATGGGTAAAGCTGGAAGCCCAGAACTCATCATCGTAACTTCGAGCTTTGAAACTGGAATTATTCCCCACTTCCACAGGTTTGTAATGAGTGAAATTTGAAGGAGCGGATATGTTTGCGATCTGGATCCAATTTCCGCTTTCATTATAAAAAACCAAATGGCCGGAGATATCCGGTGAGTCCCCTGCTTTCCATGAGATATTTAAAATACTGTTGTTCACCTGTTCGATTACCAGGCTTTCGGGAGGATCCGGAGGGAATATATCTACATCAGCCACGATATCCAGTACGCTTCCCGGCATCAGCGAATCGAGAAGATAGTAACGACCGGATTCATTCCACTCGCCCTCTTTCGTCTGTATATACACCGAGATGTTCGCAGTCTCGTTCTTCCAGCCCCCAGATGAACTGAGATTCGATAACATCATTATTTTTTTGCTTGCACCTCTCTGATCTGTAACAGGATCGGAACCGAGGAAATGAGACGTTGAATATACTGTGTGGGATGAATTCTCGACCTTGAGATGACAGTCACCCAGCGCTTCGCGCGTATCCTCAAAGGTGCGGATCGAAAAGGTGACCCATTCCTGGAGTCGGGACGAAGAGTCGTTAAAGTGTCTGGATAATGCAGTGGTCGAATAATTTAGGCAATCCAGTACGGAAATATTACTGTTATCAAGAGAAATGTCGGCTATGGAAGAATTGCGAAATGATGTGTTCAGAAGCACGTACGTATTGGTGGAAACATTGTGGAAAGACACAGGAAGGCTGGCGTTGGCAAAGGTGGAATTCGCCAGAGTACCCGTTCCACGCCAAACGAAACCAGTTAAGTTTTCTATATTTGACCTATCGACGAGTAGTGTTCCAGCGGGTGCCAGTTCTATGCCGGCCCCGCTGCAGTTGTTAAGGCTGCGATTCCCTGTGATCGTCACAGGGGATGAAAAGTTGCCGCTGCAGTTCAAGTGGCCTTCCACACTTATGGAATAATTTCCCTGAAAGATAACCGTAACGCCGGAAGTGATATTCAATATCTGCCCTGCCCCAACAGTCAGATTGCCAGTTATGTGAACAGGGGAGTCTATTATGGACCAGGTCGTATTCGAAATAGCGAAACTCCTGACCGGCGATTGGAATATCCCAATATTCCGGGAGTCCCCATTCGCTTCAATGGATGATGCAGGTGCAATGAGTTTGAAGGAATAGCTTCCTGCTAGCATAGATACCAGTAAGATCATTACGAGGGAAAATACTCCAATGATAACGGATTTCCGGACCATTTGCGTTCACCTGTTCCCGTCTGCTGAAACATAATTTAATAGATCTATGCATTATAATGCCCGTGGTATTATTTATTTGTGTGGATATTGTCATAACTGCGTAGTTCTATTTGTTTAAGTATGTGCTTGTGACATTATTGAATAGGAATGAAGGACGAATACTCGTCTAAACAGCAAATTAGCGGTGATTTTTCCCCTCCATAGCTTAACCACGGCAATAATTATTATATATTATAACTAAATTAATATGTTTTTATTGAATCCATTCATCTTGGATAATATATAATAATAAGGGGAATGAATATGAAAGCGCTTAAAGAGGTCCGAAAATTTTTTAAAAACGATGAACGCGGCAAGGTTTCTTTTGCTCTCGTTGCGGTTCTCGTGCTCATGCTGTCCACGGTGAGCATGGTCTATATCGCGGCTATCAATAGGATGGAAAGGGAGCGTGAGCGAGAAGACGAGACCACTTCCACCATGGAGTATAAGGTAAATGTGGCCCAGGCCGAGATCGAGACCCAGGCATATTTATTGGCCATGAATGCCATCTACGAGGCTACCCAGATAGAGGACGATCAGAATCGGATAGTTCCGATATTTGAAAAGGAGTTTGGCAAATATCTGAGAAAGTACACCGATAAAGATGGTTATGAAGAGGGCGATTTTTATATCAGGGTGGAGGATTACACGGTGTCTATTTCGCTGGACTCGAAAATAACCGATGATTTCATTCCCACTGTTGATCCTGGAACTTCTGCTGGTGATCTTATCAATGGAACCAAGGTAAATCCCACCAAACTCGATGGGATTAGTTCCGATAATTCGGAAGAGACTGGCGATACACAAGCCAATATCTATTATCAATTGGATGGAGATATAAATTATCGGGTTCGACATAAACAATCGAATCATAGATTGAGTAAGAATATGACGCTTTCAAGGTCGATTATGACGCCTTATCCGATGCTTAATACGAAATTCAGTCAATTTGGAAACTATGCGAAAGCAGGTTCCGGTGAATTTGGAAGGATGATACAATATATTCTTACAACAGTCGCACAATTTAAGGTTTTTCAGGGGTATGGATCCCTGGATCTTGGAGTCGATTCCCAATATGGGAGCACAGACGATATAATTAAGATAGGTGACATCGAACTTGCAATCAATTTGGCTATTCTTCTGGAAACGGCTAAAATGTATCGAAATTATGATCTGGAACAATTGAGTGAATTTGACGACCGCCAATTGGAGCTGAACGATGAATTTTCATCTCCAATGAATGGTCTAATAAATAAATACATATTGGAAGATACGATTGATGGGGCGGATATCGTTGCCTTATACAAGTTCGTCAATAATGGGGAGATCCCTTTAAAGCTTGAGGTAATATTCGGTCAGGCCATATATGCCCTGGTGGATCAATTTTTATTAAAATTTTTAGATTATTCCCATTTGGCCGGTCCTTTGGATTTTCTTTATGAAACAGCGCAGATCGTGGAGTACGGGATTAAGGATTTTTTCGACTGGGTGACTGATCTGTTTACAGGTGATAACGAGACAGACAATAGAGCAGAGATCACGAAGAAATGGGTTGCTGAGCAGTTAGATGAGGCAAAGTTGGATAGCTCCATAATGTACGATGTTACAACACAAATTGAAAAGATGGAATTCCCTGTCGGTTTTACAGATGAGGAAATTTGTCGTCATGATGAAGATTCTGATGATGATGGCTCGAATGACGATCCTGTTGAATACCGATCGAGAGTGGATTCGAAATATACAGTAAGTATACCGAAGGCAACACTAACAGTAGACTTTGAAGAAAAAGATATATTCAGAGATAAAATGAATGGTATCTGGATAAGTTATTATGAGTCAAATTTAAACGATGATGATAATAGATTAGTATTGTCAATAAGAGAAACAGTTAAATTAATTTCACTCAAAATCGCAGAAGAATTTACACAACTGCCTGGATTAAAGTCTATTATTGACAAAGGCAATAGCTTAATGGTGGAAGCGATAGCTCCAGCCAAAAGGGCGGTAGACCCTGCCGATGATATTTCTCTAATGGAAGAAATCAGTAATCAAATTGATGGACTATTGACCGAGATTATCGATTATTTCCAATCCCCCGCCGGAAAGGAAGGAATTAAGGATTTAATTGTCGGTCTCGTATCTGAGCAAGAAAGACTGTATGATGAATTATATAAAACACTTGATTATTATTTTAATGATTTTTCGGATATGATCGAGAACAAGAAAAGTGCCACCGAGAAATTAACCGAAGAGTTACTTAACAGCGCGATTGCAAATCCCGGAAACGGGATTATTACTCCTAAAGATAATCCCGAAGAGATCAAATATCCCGACAAACCCCCTCAACCCCAACTGGCACCGGGAAGATTGAATTTCAATGTGCCTTATATACATCAGGTTATTGACACCCCCAACACCTTCAACGGTCATTGGGCCTGCGGTGCGACATCTGCCATGATGGCCTTTGCTTACTATGGAATTATTGAACCGAATAACTGGGGTAGTAATATCTGCGAGAAATACACCTATAATGGCCACACTTATGACATAGGTTCGCCTGATCCCTCAGGAAAAATCGCCCAAGGCGGTTATGGTTTTACCACTCAGCAGAACTGGAAGGATACTAGGGGATTCTTGGCTCAATATGCCATCCAACATGGTCTTGATTCCGCTGTTGACAAGTCTCCCACATGGGGGGAACTCATTGATGAGATCGATGCTGGCCATCCCGTTGTGGTGTTAACGAGCTTAACGGGCCCGGGCCATTATGTTCTTGCAATAGGTTATGACGTAAATCGGCAAGTCTTGATAGTAAATGATCCGTACGGTAACAAGAACCAGGGTTACATGAATTACAATGGTGCAGGGGTCGAATACGATTGGCCGGGTAATAATTTCGGTCATGCGAATCTCAATACCGTACACTGCTTCATCTATTTCCAAGGAGAGGTTCTAAACACACGTTCGAGAGGTGAAGTGACTCCCGATGAGTGGGAGGTCATGCAATGCCCTTATGACATACATCCTCCACTGGATGCAAATAGCCTGCCAAAGAGATCCGATTCCCAGATCATTGATAAGTTCAAGGCAGTATGGGGAAGTAGTGTTGAGGATATTGCGAGAAAACTTGTCGATGAAGCTTATAATGAAGTAAAAAACACGGAATTGGAAAAGTTTAAAAGCGGTATAAATAACATAACTCTGGATATTGAAAAGGGGATCGTAGGATTTATCGTGGACAAAGCGGCTTCTGCTTTACATTGGTCAGGCTTAATTCCCAGGGCCTGTGAATTGGTTAAAGCTGTTCTAGACGAATTAATTAATTCAACAGAGATGAGGAAGATCAAATATTTCTTACCGCTCAACATGGGGGAGCCACTCACGTTCTGGAGTGGCGATATCCACCGACCAACGGCAGAAATGAATGGAAGGGCTTATTTTGAAAATGTAAATGTGAATATGACGCCAAATTATCTTGTTAATGGCCGTGATATAACAATCACCAAAGATGAGCCTCATGGAGTTCATTATACCGATCCATTAACTTTCCATACCAAGCCCTTTGAGACTTCCTGGAATATTTCCATTACGGGGAAATTCAATTTTTCAACAAAGAGCGAGCAGAAGAACATGGAGTGGAACGGGAGGCATCTGGCTGTTGGAAAAAAAGGAATCATAAATCTCGATATTTCAGTACCCGTTACCGTTTTTTCGGGTTGGGACCTCCAAGATGTGAAATATAAATGCTCGGATACTCTTCTCGGTGATCTATTTAAAAGAATTGTACAATTCTTCTCAGGGGTTTGGGAAAATATCAAGTTGGTCGTTGGTTGGCTCATCAGCGGGCTGATGAAGGTCCTCACTGTACTTGTAAATATTATACACGCAATTGTCAACTTCGCGTCAAAGATAATCAAAGTAATAGTGGATGCAATAACATGGGTTATCGATAAAATAAAAAAGTTCATACAGGAAAGCGTTGATTTATTGGCCAAAGTAGTGGATGGAGTTGCCCATATTTTAGGAGATAAATTTAACGTGACAATTTTTGGAATTATCTTTAATGTCACTACCATTTTTGCTGATGGCGATAAACCGGCAGATGGTTGGGATTGGGTGTCCAGGATATCTTCGAGATTCAATGTGAAAGATTTTGGATTTGGGTTTGATCTCTCTATTGTCCAACGAAATAGAACATATTTGTTCGGCTTGCCTCAAAAATATCAAAGCTATCTGGCAGTGGGCTCTGTTGACCAGGATCTTAAGGAGGCACTTAAAGAAAGCGGGGTTCTCATAACGGGAGATGCGAGGATAGAGAAAGAGAACAATGAATGGATTATAGCGGACAAACCAAAAAAATATATTCTGGATGTCACTCCAAATGGGTTGGATATTTTGGATGACTCAGACGATTACGATATATTAATTACATCGGGTTTGAAGATCGGGAACTTTATTCTGGAAATTGCAATTGATCCGTTAATGACGGTTTGGCCCAGATTCATTGAGGGTCACGGCATATATCTGAACGAGACGGGACAGGGTTTTGGTATCGATTTTACGAGCCCCGAAATCACCACCGGTTGGTCCGCACTAGGCTCGATCAAGTTCAACAAGACCTACATTAAAAAGGTGATTAAACTCCCGGCGAGCAAGATAGTCATTCCCAATGTCGGAACGGTTCAAGCGGAATTGGGTGTGAAGCTATCGTGGGGCAAGGTGATACGGCTCGACGTGAGAAACAAGGTTGCGCCTGCCCTGAATCGAACGTTCTATGAGGTTTGGCAAGGTCTTGGCGGGAAATTCCCCATGGACAGCAATATAATCGATAACTATTCGCAAAGATTGCTTGTAAGTATCAAAGACAATGTTTACCCGGTTCTGTTAAAACATGCAAGCGACGTGGATCTTGAGATATGGTTGAAATTGACGATCAAACCCTTTGGCGGGAGGTTCAAGGTGGGTGGTCTCAGCGGTTATACCGTCTGGACCACTAAGGTATCGTTCAAGACCAACCTCGGGACCGATATGGAAAAGAGCATCGATTACTTCAAAGCTTATTCGAAAGAGTACATGGGTGACCCCGGTAATCCACCAAAAAAAGCACCGCCCAAGGTTACAGGTGTGGACGTTGTATTCAGCACTTCTGCCAAGGTACACCTTAAAAAGATATTCCGTACCCCGGTGACCATACCTGTTATTGGAGTGGATGCCAAGGGGGAGGTCGGTTTCAGCTTGTCCTGTAAATACCGTGATCGGCAAGAGGTCTCCGAGAAGTGGAATGGTATCAAATCCCAGCTCAGTGCCGACTGGGAAGATGCAAAGGCGGGTCAGACCATGAAGAACCTTGCGGGGAAGGCCAAGGGTTTGGTGGAATATCTGGGCAATAACACGGAATTCAGAACGTGGATGAAACTTCACCTCTCCAAGGAGTTCGGCAGCTACGGCGATCTGGGAGCTACCATCAACGTTGATTTCATCATCAAGGGCAAGGATACGGTGGTCGACGGTTTCAACTGGATAATAAGTAACATCGACAAGTACCTGATAAATCCTGGCGAAAATATCACTGCCTCGCCCCCGCCGAACGTGATAATGAAATTCTACGTTACCACCGAAATTGGTATCAGGCACAAGGTGGCGAAAATACCCATTCCCGCCATAGGCTGCACGGCGGACGTCACGATCGGTTTCAAGTTCACCCTGAAATTCAAGGAGACGACCAATCTGTCGAATTTCATAGATTTCATGAACATGTCGTTCGATGCTGTGGACAATGAGACAAACTCTACACCCAGGGACCAGAACTTGATAACCATCTATGCCCAGAAGATAATAGTAAAGTTCAAGGAGGCACTGGATTATATTCTCGATAACGGACAAATTAGTTTCTACGTGCGTTTCGACCTTGATGTGGGCGGGCTGGACGCTCTGGAAGCGGGAGTTGTGTTGGAATTCATTATGAAGTGCACCCTGAGAGGCGTGTGGGAAGTGGCAAAGTGGATAATAGGTAATATCGGAGCTTTCGTTAACAACGTGCTGAACCCTGCCAATGCAGCCAAGTACCCGGATGTGCCAAAAGAATATCTAGAGAAGATAATCATAGAACTGGAGCTCTTCGTTCAGGCAGGTTTACCGGATGCTGTTAAGGACCTTACCGCAGGAATGGTGGGATTCAAGGCCAGGATGTCGATAATCATAAAGGCGAATCTCCCCTTATTGGCGGCTGCTATTGGGCAGGATTGGGGGCGGTTCGCAGCTACTTTCGGCATGGTTTTAAAGCTTGACCTTACAATAAAGATCGGCATCGATAAACTATTCAATTTCATGGACGTCGAAATGCATCCCCACGCCTGGTTCAGACTGTGGTTCTTCCAGGGGCGTATTTACGAGATTGAATGAGCAATCGACATTGTGCTTATCGCCTGATGGATACCTTGGTTGCCGAAAGTTCAGGTGCATGATGCACCTGAATGAAATGGGAGCCCGTAGGAAAGAGGAGCTTTCCGAGGGTGTCCGCTGTGCTTCGCAGACCCCCATGGGCTCTGCTACACCTTCGAAAACCTGCGTTTTTCTAAAGGTGATGGAGAAACAGGGTTTCTCCGATACCGCAGAACGAGTTCTGCTAACGCTCGCAATAGTGATTGCTTCGCACCCCTAATATAATCACCGATTATATGTCGGGCACAGCAACGCCGCAGGCATACCTGCCGAGGACACAGATGAATCTGATTCATCGAGTACCTGAAAAGTGTTGCGTAGTGAAACGCGTGCCCACAGAGACCGATTCTGTTGAATTCTCCAACATTGCAGAATGGATGGTCCGCTTCGATAATCGTATAGCAGACAAGTAGGATCCATGATAGCAAAAAAAGCGGATCGCTAATATATCCAAAATAACGAAAAAAAGGAGAGTAGATTATGACTGAGATGCAAAAACCGAAATTTGCGATAATAGGAGCAGGGAACCTGGGCCAATGCAGCCGACCCCTCCTCCGGAAGTTCCAAGCGGTGCAGAGGTCCAGGAAAGCAGTGTGGCTTGGGAGGACGTATCGCCCGCACCGGTCCTCCCTTCGATTGGAGTACAAACACCGGTCTGTCTAAAATGCGGTCAGCTTTCCGTTTTCTACCCGGAGTACGACTGTTTCTGGTGTGATGCGTGTCAGGATTACGTTTTGTCCGAACAGACCCCCGTATATCAACAGGCAGCACCGCCGCCACCGCACGTATGAGAAAAAAAGAAGCAACCTGAAGAGCTTATTCTGCAGGGTAAAAAAAGCCAAAAAATATTCGGAAAAAAGCTCACTCGTATTTCTCATTCCTATAATTCGTTTGCCAGTTCTACAATGCGCTTTCGGTCATCTTTTCCGACCTTGGCTTTCAATTCCTCGGTGATGGCCTTAATCACCTTGTCGTTCGGCATATCATCAAAAAGAAGGGTGAACTTCGTAACTGCCCGGGTCAGTTCGTCCTTTCCCGATATCCCCTTCTGCTTAGTCGATTCCACCCGTGCTGGTCGAAGTTCCTCATACCAGAGCGGTTTATTCCTTCTTATGTACCACATAGGAAGTTTACCCGTAATGAACGTGGCTTTCAATCTGATCGCATCATGATTCCTGATCATCATAAGGAATTGGAAAAGAACCACCATGAAGGTCAATCCGCCTGGAATAACATGGACCAGGGCAACCGAATGTCCCAGTATTCCAAAGTAATAGAGGAAACCGGTGATCATTGCCAATCCCATGATATAGGCAAGGCAGATATATACAATCCTTTGTCTCCCGTTGAATTTTCCCTGGGTTCCCCGCTCCTCCCGGCGCGAGATACCAATCATGTACATCCCCGAGTGGAGGAACGATTTGAGATCCCTCATTGTGTTTACCGGGAGAAGGGACCTATCCTTTGATCTCAAATGAATTAAAATATGAAATAAAGAGATCACGACCAGCATCCCCCCTGAACACAAGTGGATCATTTTTGAGCCCGATGGTGTCGGAATAAATACGTCGCCGTATACCCCCAAGCTTGAAAAAAGCCAGTCCCTCAAAAGAAATAATCCCGAAATGGTTACGATTGCTATTGAAAGAGTGAATAACCAGATTTCCAATCTAGCTATTGGGGAATATTGCGTTATTAGACTTGCGCCCTGGATCGGTTTCTCTTTTTTCAAATGGGGTCCCTCTTTTATTTGGCCGGCATTATCGAATGTATTTTCCCAGTATCGTGACAGTTAGAGCAGAACTCTTCCTCAATGAATGAAATATTGGTAAATACGATTTCCGTCCTATCATGAATGGTCTTCTCTAAAATGTTGTTGTGACAGGACTCGCATGTATCATATGGTGAGCTCGTTGAATGTGGAGGGTCTCCTATAAACTTGTGCTCGGTATGGCAGTTGATGCATCATTCAATTCCACATTCCGCTAGCTTGCCCGAAAGCTGAAATGCATTTTCCTGGCTCTTAAAAAGGGCGATGTTCTCTTCATCGGCCTTTTCGATCACGTTGTACGCGACGTTATAGCCGTCGCAGATCACCACGGCAGGAATATTAGCCATGGATGCGACTCCAATGATGTTCATATGACTTTGAATGGTCAACCATATGGTATTCGGTTTTGCCTTTGCCAGAACCACGCTCAACAGGTCGCAGGCATATCCGTGAGAGACCGTAATGTCCTCTTTGATAGGTTTTGCATTGATATTTACGAGGTCTAATTTCTCTTTGATCTCCGCTAGCTCCATGATTTCACTCCTTTTTCTAATGAAATTATTATCTCAGCTACCCCTTTTCCATATTCATTCGTATAATTTATCTAATAGTATTTTTACTCTTCTCTCAAACTTAAATTCGGCGAAATATATATATAATGTATCGAAATCTTTAACAATTGTGGAAATAAAAGAGATATCGGAATTACTGAATGCAACGATATTGTATCAACCTGTGGATTCCAATCCGGATATATTACACGTGGGTGCATCGGATATGTTGAGTAATGTTCTCGCATATATGATCAAGGATATCCTCTTGGTCACCGCCCTCCTGAGCCCCCAGGTGATTCGCACAGCGACACTGATGGACATCCCGGCAGTTATTTTTACCGGTGTCGAATTACCTGATCGGATCGTTGAGGAAGCGAAAAAGACCAATGTTACAATACTCTCGACGCCTTTCTCCACCTTTACCACTTGTGGGTTACTTTACGAGGCTGGCCTAAGAAATTGAGGAAACTGTACGTCATGAGAGGCAAGATATGTCCGGGAAAAATAAAAAAAAATTGAACCTGAACGGCCTGGATTCATTGTTGATTAGCGGCCAGATAAAGGATTTCATGGCGAAACCTCCCATCACGCTTCCTAGGACTGCCACCATGCATGCGGCTAAAGAACTGATGCGGCAGAACGGTATCTCCGTGATTCCCATTGTGGATAAAAAAGGATTCCTGAGAGGTATAGTCTCCATCGAAAACATCATAAATGCACTTGAGCAGGGGCACATAAACGATCCTATTGGAAAACATATGATGAAAAACGTTGAATGGCTTCTTGAAGATATGGATGTTCCTACGGCGATGCAGTTCTTTACTAAATACGATTACGGTCGATATCCCGTCATAAACAGGGACATTCGGGTGGTGGGCGTGGTAACCCAGGGGGACCTTATAAATTATATTTATCGGCGGATTGGCGGCATATATCTCCACAACAAGATCCGCGATGAAAAACTTCAACACCGCAAAAGGGTCAAAAGTACCGGCAAGCAAACCCGAGATCAAAGATTCTCTTACACCATTGATCACCCGGATCTCGATCTGGCAGGTGAAGGATCCACATTATTCAAGAGATACCTTAATGAGAGTGGATTTCCCCCCGATGCAACTCGCCGTGCCAGCATAGCACTTTACGAGGCAGAAGTGAATGTGGTGATACATGCCGGCGGAAATGGTGTTATAAAGGCATACTTGGATAATAACCAGGTATATATTCTCGTAAGGGACATCGGACCCGGTTTCGACGATATCGAATTGGCGGTACAGCCGGGCTATACCACTGCATCGGACGAGGTAGGGAAAGGGGATTCGGCGCTGGGATGGGCCTGGATAACATCAAGAGATTAACGGATAAATTAATAATCCTATCCAATAGCTCCGGTGTGAAGATAGAAATGGTCATTATAGCGAAACCGTCCGATCTAAAAAAATAGTCAACGTGTGACAAGCCATGAGAACATTGTGCCAGCATATATTCGATCTCGTGCAGAATTCCATAAGGGCCAGAGCTGGAAGCATAGGGGTCGTAGTGGAGGAGAGGGTTTCTGAAAATCTATTCAGGATCATAATCAAGGACGACGGTCACGGCCTTAAACCGGAACATCTTAAAAGGGTAAAAGATGCTTTTTTCACCACCAGGTCCCGCAAGAAGCGAAGCGTGGGGCTCGGTATTCCCCTGATAGATGCAACGTGCCAGCGTTCCGGTGGAGAGCTGATTATCAAATCCCAATTGCGGAGAGAGACAAAGCTGACGGCCACAATGGAATACGATAACATCGATCGCCCTCCACTGGGGGATATAATCGACCTGTTCGCATCACTTCTCATCTCTACGATGGACAACAAAGTAATATGGACTCTAGAACATATCTACAACGGGGAAAAATATTTTCTTAAGAACCATAGAACTAGTGATGAATTGAACATACTCTCATACGGAGAGCCCGGTGTAAAGAAAAAATTGATTCAACTGATCTCGGCGAAGGAAGCTCAGATACACAAATAATTTTTCTAGAACTCATTTGGCATTTTTTTTATTTCTCCGTAAGTAAAGACCGGTCCCTGCTTGCAGATATAGGTGTGGCCGATGTTGCACCTGCCGCATTTTCCAATACCGCATTTCATACGGTTCTCGAGGGTTGTGTAAATCTGATCCGGTTTCCACCCCAGCCTTTCCAGAGCCTGGGTTATGAACTTGATGGCTATGGGAGGGCCGCAGGTCACTGCTATGGAATTCTCCGGGGGCGGTTCCACCACTTCGACAAGCTGCGGTACGAAACAGGTATACTTGTTGGCGGTGCAGGTTTTGGTGTCTGTTTCCCCCGGGGATTTCATTTTGGCAGCCATCCACCCTTCGGCGGCACTGGCCTCCACGGGCCCCTGCGGTCCGAACTTCCAATCGATGCAGCGCCACAGCTCCAGGTCCTCACGAGTGTCGTATTCTTCAAATTCCTCCTTGAAGGCGAAGTCCGCAGGTGTCCTGGCGCCGTAGATAAGCGTAACGTCGCCGTATTCCTTCCGGTTCTCAAGGCACAGCACGTACTGGTACACGGAGCGTACCGGTGATATGCCGATTCCCGCACCAATGAATACCACGTTTTTACCTTTCCATTCCTCCACGGGGAAAGAATTTCCGTAGGGGCCGCGCACACCCAGCTTGTCCCCAATCCTCAGTTCGTGGAGGCGTCCTGTGACATTACCAACACGCATCACCGAGAACTGCAGGATACCGTCCTCGTTCGGTAGTGAATTGATTGCGAACACGCTCTCCCCCTCACCGAGGACGCTGACGATGGTGAACTGGCCGGGTTTGTGAAGGAACTTCTTTCTCGAGCTAACGTCGTCAACCTGCACCGTGAAGGTTTTGATGGGACGACCACCGCCGGCTTCGACACAGATGTTGGTTACCGTGGCGATATGTGGTTTGTATACGTTATCAGACATTTGCAGCCACCTCCTTTGCGCCTTCTGCCACCTCAATGATATCTATGTTCACCGGGCACTTGTTGATGCACCTGCCGCACCCGACGCAGGTGGTCATATCGAAATTTCGTACCGTATAGAGCAGTTTGTGGTATACCCGGTTCCTTTGGCGGTGTTTCTTGGACGGCCTGGGGTTGTGTCCCGAGGCGTGTAATGTATAGTAGGGATACTGGCAGGAATCCCAGGTTCGCTCCCTCCATCCCTTTCCCATGGTAATGATATCATTGATATCGAAACAGTGGCAGGTGGGGCACAATAGCGTGCAGGTGCCGCATCCCATGCACCGCTTCGAGAATCCTTCCCAGTATGGGCTGTCGAAGGTGGCTTCCAACGCCTCGGGGAGGCCTTCGATCGCCAGGGTGCGACCCATTGCGGCCTCGGCTTTTTCGTGTTTCTCCCGGGCCGTTTCGATATCGGCGGTGGGGGCGTCTATAAAAATATCGCCGCCTGCCGAGAGGATACTATCGCCTTTCTCCCCCGAGGATTCTACCAGATAGCGGTCTCCCAGGTCAGTCCAGAGCATATCCGCTCCTTCCCCGGAAGCTGGCCCCCCGCCCATAGATGTGCAGAAACAGTTCTTCTGCGGCTCGTTGCAGCCGAGAGAGATAATTGTGGCCTTCTCCCGCCGCTCAGAGTAGTAAGGATCGATGTAATCCCAGCCGAACAGCGTGTCAAGATATATCATAGCCTTGGCATCGCAGGGCCTTACTCCGAAAAGAAGGATGGACTTGTCGGAAATTTCGGGCTCCCGGTAGTCCACCAATTTATTTCCATCAGGGACGAAATCGAACATTGTCTCTGTTTGGGGAAAGAAAACCTCTTTGGGAGGCTTGTCGGAATTGCCGAAATCAGTAATGGGAACGCTTTCGATACGGCGGTAGAACATCTTGTTTCCGTCTGCCACCGGGCCATAAATTTCGTGATGGGATAGTTTTTCGAAAAGGTCGCCGAGTTTTTCCTTGTGTATCGTCTTTGTCATGTTTTCGACCTCCTACAGTATTTCCTCCTGAGGATCGTCCACGTCATAAGACGAGAACATCCTAAGGTCGTCGATGTTTACACCCGGCTCTGTTTTGAATCGATCCCACGCTCTCTTCAGGAGAAATCGATTTATCTTTCGTATGGGAATTCCCATGGGACAGGACCTCTCGCAAGCGCCGCAGTCCACACACCTGCCGGCGAGGTGCATGGCTCGAACCATCTGGTAATAGAGGTTCTCCCTCAGCTTCGCGCTCTTCTCGTTCCATTTGAAAGGCTTGAACTTGTCGAAGACGCATTGCTTGCAGTAACACAAGGGACAGGCGTCGCGGCAGGCGTAGCATCGGACGCAGCGGGACAACTCCTTGGACCAGAAATTCCACCGCTCTTCCGGCGACATGGCTTCCAGATCATGGGTATCCCCGAAGTCGACCGAAGGCGGGTCCTCCACAGGGTCCCCGAATACCTCGTCGGCAATTAGTGGATTGTGGTGGGTGCAGATCAGGCATTTACCAGCAAGTACATCTGACGCCGGGACGGTTTTCGTACGGCCCCCTGCGCTGACCGATAGGTTCTCGCTGTCCAGCACGAATTCCGTTCCCGCATTTTCCCAGTCAGGCAGGTCCGTGAGATACTCATCAAGCTTCTCCTGCGATACCGTCCCGCGACACGTGAAGCCTATTATCTTCACCCGTTCCCTGGGTACAATGTTCTCCTTAATGAGTTCCACAACGGTCTTGGAATCGCATGGTTTTACTACAATACCAACGGGCCTGGTATCCGGTTTCTCACCTCTTGCGGGTTTGTACTGGACCTCATCCACCAGATAGAGTGAGAGGTTGTTCACGCAGGTGGGATCCACCACCAGGCGATCTGCGTCCTCAGCTTTATATATGAACGTCGGCCGTGCTCTCGCGGAGTATTTTCCCTTGTCGTATCCTATTACATATTTTAATTCCCCGCTCTCCAGCCATTCCCTGGCCTTATCCCTGACACCTTTCTCTATTGTTGGGTTCATGGCTCATCCCCCCTGCAGAACTTGCGCTGTGGGCCCATGTCCTTTACCTTCTTCGAGAAGTTGGTCACTACTTCAGCAAACTTCGGGGCCTCCGAAGCCGATATCCAAGAGATAAGAAATCTCTCGGGGTCCACGCCCATCCAGTCGATCAGGTCCGCGAGAAGCGTGAGCTTTCTGCGCGCGTGATAGTTTCCCTCGAGGTAATGGCAGTCGCCGGGGTGGCATCCCGACACCAGCACACCGTCCGCCCCCTCCTGGAATGCCTTCAGTACAAATTGAGGATTGATCCTGCTGCTGCACATTACTCTTATTATTCGCAGGTTCGTGGGATACTGCAGGCGGGAAGTGCCTGCAAGGTCCGCCCCGGTGTAAGTGCACCAGTTGCAGAGAAACCCTATTATTTTCGGCTCGAACTCACTCATTCAACCGCCTCCCGAAAGGAGCGAAGCGAACCCCAATTTTCGAGCAGGTGAGCCCGAATTTCTTCTTTTCCGAATTTTTTTCTTTGTGAGGGGGAGCCAGCACAGAAAATTGTACAAAGAAAAAAACTCCACTGGTTACACAGAAATCCGATTATCTTCGGCTCCCATGGCGAGCCGTCGCTTGGTACTTCGGTCATATTAGCTCACCCCGCAGAGAGAACTCTTGATAACAGAAAGGATCTGTTGGTCCTTGAATCCCTTTTGGTCGATGGCTCCCGAGCGGCAAGTCCCGGCACAGAGGCCGCAGCCCTTGCAGAGACCAGGATTGACGAGTGCCTTGTTATTATCTTCCATTGTGATTGCCGAGTATGGACACGCCTCCACGCAGAAACCGCAACCGCTGCACATACTTTCATCCACCTCCGAGACCACTGCTTCGGATTCCAGGTGGGTCTTCGACAATATCGTACAAGCCCTGGCCGCGGCGGCCTCGGCCTGCGCGATGCTCTCGTCGATGAACTTTGGAGAATGTGCGAGGCCTGCCAGGAACACTCCCGCTGTGGCAAAGTCCACGGGCCGGAGCTTCATGTGGGCCTCCAGAAAGAAACCGTCCTTGGTAACGGGCAGTTTCAGCATCTGGGAGAGTTCTTTTGTTCCGTCCTGGGGAAGGATGGCATTAGAGAGCACCAGCATATCCGGTTTCAGCCGTATCTGCCGTTTGACTATGGGATCGTACGCGGAAACAATCAGTCCGTCCTCATCGCTCACTTCGGGTTTGTGCTCATCGTCATAACGAATGAATATGACTCCCTTCTCCGCCGCCTTCTTGTAATATTTTTCACGGAACCCATAGGTCCGGATATCTTTGTAGAGGACGTAAACGTTGGTTCTGGGACTCTTCTCCTTTATCTTAAGCGCATTTTTTACGGCACCGGCGCAGCATACCCTGCTGCAGTAGGTTCTCTCCTCGTTGCGGGAGCCGACGCACTGGATCATGACAACGTTCTCCGCTTCGAAAGTACCGTCTGAAAGTCGCTCCTCGAGCTGTTTTCGCGTGAATACGCGGTCATTCTTTCCGTTAAGGTATTCCGTGGGAATGTATTCCTTGCCTCCCGTGGCGATCACAACAACGCCGTGAGCCAATTCCCTCTCGTCAGCCTCGCCACCATGGATTATTGTTGTCTTGAAATTCCCGATGAATCCATTAATATTCTTTATTTTGGCCCCTGTGAACAACTCTATCTTGTCGTTTTCACCGACTCGTGAAATGAGAGTGCGCAGGAATTCCTGGGGGTCATCATCCCCAAGAATGAAACGAGTGTTCTTGGCAGCACCTCCCAGTTCATCGTCCCTTTCGACGAGATATGTCATGTAACCCTGGTCAGCCAATTCCAGAGCGCTGGTCATCCCCGCAATCCCCCCACCGATCACCAATGCCCGTTGAACCACGTCCAATTCTACCCTTTTCAGGGGTTCCAGAAAGGCCGCTTTGTTCACCGCCATTCGGACCAGATCCTTCGCCTTTGCCGTGGCCTTGTCCTTCTCTTTCATGTGGACCCATGAACACTGCTCGCGTATGTTGGCGAACTCGAAGAGATTTGGATTCAATCCGGCTTCCCTGATGGTACTCTGGAACAGGGGCTCGTGTGTTCTGGGCGTGCAGGCGGAAACAACTACCTTGTTCAGATCGTGTTCCTTGATGAGTTCCAGCATCTTATTCTGCGTATCCTGGGAACAGGTATAGATAAATTCGTCCGCCCTGGCCACGTACGGTAGCGTCTTAGCGTATTCCACCACCGAGGGAACGTTCACCACCGAGCCGATATTGATTCCGCAGTGACAGACAAATACGCCGATCCTCGGTGTCCGTCCCGTGAAGTCCTTTTCCGGAGGATATTCCTTCACCGTAACGAGAGTATCTCTTTCGGAAGCTATGATCATGGATGCTTTGGCTGCTGCGCCGCTGGCATCAGCCACGGTCATCGGAATGTCTTTTGGAGAGGAGGAGGCGCCAGTGATAAATATTCCCGGTTTGGAGCTATCAAGAGGAGTGAAAGAGCGGGTCTTGGCAAAGCCATATTCATTCAGTTCGATACCAGTTATTTCGCTCACCCGTTTCAGGGAACCGGGTGCTTCCAGGGCGCAGGAGAGCACGACAACATCAAATTCCTCTTGCTTCTTAACTTCGTCTTCTATGTAATTTAATATCAAATTTTTCGTTTCGGGAATTTCCTCTATACCGGGCACTCTACAGCGGGTAAATTTGATACCGTGTTCCCTTTCCGCCCTGATATAATAATCATCAAATTCCTTTCCGAAGGCCCGGATATCCATGAAGAAAATATGCGCCTCAAGGCCGGGAGAGTGCTCCTGGGCGAGGATGGCCTCCTTGATAGCCTGCATACAGCAAACACTCGAGCAAAATTCATTTGTCTTCTCGTCCCTGGAACCAACGCACTGTAAAAAGGCGACCTTTTTAGGAGCTTGGTTGTCCGAAGGTCTGATTACGTGCCCCTCGGTAGGACCTGTCGCACTAAGATATCTCTCAAATTCCATGTTGCTGAGCACATTCTTAAAACGACCATGCCCATATTCCTTTTTCCGAGCGGGATCAAAAAGATCAAAACCCGTTGCAATGACCATGGCGCCAACATTGATCTCTTCGAGTTTATCTTCCTGATCATATTCGATGGCCCCCGCCTCGCAGAATTCGGCACAGGTTTTACAGTCCCCGGTTTGGTAATAAACACATTTTTCCTTATCAATAACTGGTATTTTTGGAATCGCCTGTGGGAAAGGAATGTAGATCGGATTGCGAATGGCCAATTTTTCATTGTATTCCGATAGGATGCTGATGGGCTTCTTACCACCTACCCTTTCCACTTTTTTCAATGTATACCTGGACGTTGGACATATGTATGCACACGCGCCGCAGGTCATACATACATCAGACAATTCCATAAAGGGAGTTCCCAATTCCCTATCCGGCCCTCTCCCCTGAAAATTGATGGCATTTCGTCCCATGCGATCACACATGCGAACGCAAAGACCGCAAAGAATACAATTGTCATCCTTGAGTTTAAACCGTGGCTCTCCTAACCCATGATCTTTTGCAAGTTCAATAAGGACCTCTTCCTCCGGACTTCGGGAGAGTAAAAGTTCGATGGTCATTCTACGGCTTTTCATAACATTTTCAGAGTTAGTGGATACCTTCATACCATCTTTGACGGGTAAAGTACAAGCAGTAGCTAATTTTGACCAACCATTCCCCAGAATTTCTATCACGCAAAGACGGCAGGCCCCATAGGGAGACAGCGCTTTGAAATAGCATAGGGTCGGGATCTTAATATTGTTTTTCTCTGCAACCTCAAGAATTGTTCGATCTTTTTCGGCACTATATTCTGTTCCGTTTATTTCGATCCGGACCATATCAGTTCACCCCCGTTTTTACACCCACACCACTAAACCTGCATACCCGAAAGCATGTTCCGCATTTGTTGCATACATCCTGGTCGATAACGTGTGTCTTCTTCCGTTCTCCGCTTATGGCATTTATTGGACATTTACGGGCACATAACGTACATCCGGTACAATTGTCCGCTTGGATCTCATACATGATCAGATCCTTACACACCTTGGCAGGACAGGCCTTATCCACCACATGAGCCAGATATTCGTCCTTAAAATATTTCATGGTGGTTATGACCGGATTTGGAGCGTTTTTTCCAAGCCCGCACAACGATGTGCTCGCGATATATTCACACAGTTCTTCAAGTAATAAAAGAGAGTTCTCGTCGCCCATGCCAGAAACGATATCATCCAATATTTCCAGCATCCGTGAGTTGCCTTCCCTGCACGAGGAACATTTCCCGCAGGATTCGTCGAGGTTGAATGCCGTGAAATACCTGGCAACATCCACCATACAGGTATCCTCGTCCATAACGATCATACCACCGGAGCCCATTATGGACCCCACCCGCGTCAATTCGTCAAAATCAACGGGGATGTCGATCAGTGGTTCCGGTATACATCCACCTGATGGCCCTCCTGTTTGTACCGCCTTAAAAACCCTATCGTTGGGAATACCGCCACCGATATCAAATACGATTTCTCTGATGCTCATTCCCATGGGTACCTCAACTAAACCGGTGTTCCTTACCTTTCCCATGAGGGAGAATATCTTGGTGCCTTTGCTGTTTTCGGTTCCGATTCCAGCATACCACTCATGTCCGTTATTGATGATCAAAGGAATATTGGACCATGTTTCAACATTGTTTATGACCGTGGGGTACCCCCATAGGCCGGATTCAGTGGCATGTGTGTGCTTTGCCCTTGGCTCACCCGCCTTTCCTTCGATCGATCGTAGGAGTGCGGATGATTCCCCACATACGAAGGCTCCTCCACCCCTATAGATCAAGATGTCGAAATCAAAACCAGAGCCCAGTATATTCTTTCCAAGGAGTCCGAGTTCTCTTGCCTGCTTAAGGGCAACTGTGAACACATCGACTGCGATGGGATATTCGGATCGAACATAAATATAACTATAATTAGCGCCAACAGCATAGGCACCGATTAGCATACCCTCGATTACACTGTGAGGGTTGCCTTCCAGTACATTTCTATCCATATAGGCTCCGGGATCTCCCTCGTCGGCATTGCAGACGATATATTTTTTCTCCGCAACAACATTTCTTGAGGATTCCCATTTTCTCCCTGTGGGAAACCCTCCACCTCCCCTGCCCCTTAGGCCCGAACGCTTCACACTGTCGACGATCTCGTCGGGCTTCATGGAGAACAGCGTTTTTTGCAAAGCACTGTATCCCTCTATCCTGATATAATCCATTATCTCCTTTTGATCGATCTCAATATTGTTTATGAGCAAATTTCTCATTTGCTTTTTATAAAAAGGTAATTCGTGTTCATAGATTGACTTGTTTCCCGATTTTGGATCGACATAAAGAAGCCGTTCTACGGGTTTACCCTCATCTAAGGTTTCATTTGCGATCTCTTCAACATCCTTCGGTGTCACATTTTTATAAAGGATGCCTGGGAATCCGTTGAGTCGGATTATCACGATGGGTTCTATTTCGCAAAGGCCCAAACAGCCTGATACCCTTATCTTGAACTTATCGCTTTCTCCTCTCTTTGCAAGAAGGTCTGCAAAAGCATCTATTATTTCTTGACTTCCCTGGGCTTCTCCGCATGTTTCCGATGCGATTATAATTAACGGTTTTTCGGGTTCCTGTTTCAACTTTTCTCTCAAATCGTCCAGGGACTGTGTACTTGTTAAACTCTCCATTTACTCATCCTCCAATGAAGAGAG
>Ga0187827_10000171_pt1 | contig 99362 bp, 106 predicted proteins | sample ETNtaG_39_FD_167969 | JGI IMG/M metagenome (GOLD analysis project Ga0187827, IMG submission 167969) | Marine microbial and viral communities from oxygen minimum zone, Eastern Pacific Ocean - ETNP2014_SV_150_PacBio MetaG (Illumina Assembly) | ecosystem: Environmental > Aquatic > Marine >... | reverse complement strand
CCCATTTCGTTGAAAAACTCCCGGAGCGGATCGGCTTCGTCAGTGTGACTGCGAAAACAGTAGCGAACATCATCGAGCAGCTCGCTCGAGCCGTCGAACACGGCGACCCCATGCGTGGCTATCGAGGCCATCAAGACCGCAAGGTCTTTCCGGCCAAAATCCAATTCTTCGCCGTCGTGGATGGCCAAGAAATTTGGGAAACCCGCGATGTCATGATCCTGACCACCAGCGACTGCGCCACAGCCATCACAATTCTCCCTCCCACATACGTAACCAAAGCCGCTATCGGCAAGGCCATCTGTGAAGGACAAATACAACATGCAAACAACTACTGACGTTCCTGAGATCCGCCTCGTTCTGAGGCAAGGTCCCAACGGCGACCTCGGCGTGGAGATTTATGATCTGACTGATCGGAATAGCCCGCTGACACTGTTCGCCGCTGGGCTCGTTTCTGAATTACAGAACTCCCCTCAACGCATCCTGCAACGCGGCGAGGCCGCGTTCGAGATGTGGCAACAGCCAAGAAAGGCTTAAAATTATGACATATACGAATGGCGACAATCTACGACCGGCGAAGCAGCCGGTTAACATCCTCAACTCATCGGCGATGACGTCCAACGCTGCGGTGGTTGCACCACCGAAGGGGCGCGTTCATGAGTTCGAGGGTAGGGTTCGGATGGCCATTTATTCCGGCACCCCAGGCCGCCTGTTTGTTCAGGTCGATAAATCGTGTTCCGCGCGGTTGGCCATCTCGAACTCCTCAAGGTTCGACGCCAGCTTCGATGCCGATGCGGGTGCCCTGTTGATGCAGTTCCATCAGAGCGGCAACCGCCGTGTCCAAGATTATTCTTCGTCAGCGGGCGGTTCCATCATGGGACTGCCGGCAGTCGGTGGGCCGTACAAATCGTTTGATTTGAAGGATGGTGGTTGCACGGCGGTCTTCGACCCGCTTGCCAGGACTATCTACATCGATGCCAGCGCCGTCCTGGTCCATGTCCCGGCAGAGCCGGGGTTGGAATTGCCCGGTGAAACGGACAATGTTGATACGAAGTCTTTGGCAACTCGGCTAATGCACGCCCAGGACGAACTGGTCAAAGCCTTTGGCGATGGTCTGCGATACGAACTCGATGAGAACGGTCGTATTGCCGGTGTCAGCGTCTCGCTAGCCTGACCAGCTCCCCGCAGGCCCCGATATCCCTAGTTTTCTGGGATTTTCGGGGTCCGGCGGGCTCGGTATTCCTCTGTCAAATCCCTGGATATCCTTAGAAAATTGCCATGAACGACAACCCAGATCGGATTGGCATCGACGCCATGGTCAAAGAGCGCGACGCAGCCCAGCGGCTAGGAATTTCCTACTACGCATTGCGGCGTGAACGGCTACAGGGCCGTATCGCGTTCAAGGCTGTTGGCCGTCTCATCTACTACGCCGTTGCCGACCTGATCGCATGGCAGAGGAGCACATCATGCCAAGAGACGGGACCCCAACCCTTAGACGCATCCGGCGACGCGGAAAGCTACGCCCGACCTGGTACATCCAGTATCGGGACGGCGGCAAGCGTCACCTCATCTCTACCCATACGCGAGATCGTGCGGAGGCGGAGATTGAATTTGCCAAATTCATCGCAGCGCGGAAGGACCAAGAACAGGAAATCGCTAGCTACCTAGCAACGCCTGATCGCATAACGATCCGAGAATGTCTGGTTGCCTATCTGGAAGATGCTGAACCGCGCGTTAAGCGGTTCGAAAATATCGCGATCCGCGCCACCACCCTCGACAACCATTTTGGCGAGACGCGGGTCAGCAGCCTTACCCGGTCGACCTGTCAGGGCTACGCAGCGGCGCGGAGACACAAGAATATGACCGACGGCACAATTCGCTGCGAATTAGGCACCCTGAATGCAGCCGTAAGATTTATGGTGAAGGAAGGGAAGCTGACCTTCGCGCCGACAATCTGGCGACCGGATCAGCCACCGCAACATGATCGATGGTTAACACGATCTCAGTTGGCAGCTCTAGTACGGGCGGCTCGTCATGTCGAAGATCGGTATTGGGTGGATGGAAAGCTCAGTTCGAAGACGCCCAGGCAACTGAAGGAGCGGCGCTGGTATCTACCGCTGTTCATATTGCTGACTTATTACTCCGCGCAACGTCGAACCGCCGTGCTGCAGTTACAGTGGCAGCGCAATCTCATGTCCGGATACGTCGATCTGGAACAGCGGCGGCTATACGCCATCAGCAACGAGGTGGCGCAAAGCCAAAAACGTAGGGTCTATGGCCAGCCAATAGCCGACAAGCTGTTGCTACTGCTTCGCTACGCTGCAAAGCGGACGCGCCGCGAAGACGGCAGCGGCTATCTCATCGAATGTGGTGGTCGGCCCATCACACAGACGTTGAGGATATCGTTCAAAGGCGCAGTGAGGCGGGCTGGCTTAGATCCGAAGGTAACCCCGCATACGCTGTTGCATACGGGCATCACCCATCTGTTGCAATCAGGGGCGAATGTCTACGACGTCGCGGCCTACGTCGGGAAGTCGGTTCAAGTTATCCAGCAGGTCTACGCCCACCATTCGCCCGACCATCTCGAACACCTCGCCAGCCTCGACCGGCGGGCACGGTAAGCCGTGGATGGTTGCCAATGGTTGCCCTATGGTTCACCATTAGGCGAAATTTTACGCATCGAGACGATACAAGCGCACGATAAAAACAGCGGAAAACAGCCATTTTATAGGGTATGCTGTGTATAAAGCGATCCTGAACAGAAAGCGATAGCCGGACGGGCATGGCCGAACGCAACGACAGCTTGATCGAAATGGTGGCGCGCCAGCCTAGCGCGGAGGCCGCTATCATTGATGGTAGTATCTCGGTTAGCTATGGCGAATTGCTGGCGGCTAGCCGGCGGGTCGCGGGCGGGCTGGCGCGGCAAGGTATCGGGCGGGGTGACCGGATCGCGCTGTGGCTACCCAACATTCCGGCCTGGCTGATACTGTCACTGGCCTGTGCCCGCCTGGGCGCCACCGTGGTCTCAGTCAATCCACGGTTCAGGGCGGTCGAGGTCGGGGACATTATCGAACGTTCCGGGGCCAGGCTGCTGGTGCTGTGGCCGGACTTCAAGGATATCGACTTCATCGCCATTCTGGGAGAGATCCAAGCCAGCGCTTTGGCGGACGTCGAGACCCTGGTGCTCTACGGTGCAGACGGTCAGGAGTCCGACGCGCCGGCGTTGGGTGGGTCTGCGCGACAGCTGGTGTCCTATGCCGATCTGGAGGGGTGCGAAGATGCTTTTGACGGCGACGGGGGCCGCGCCTCCGATTGTATAATTTTCAGCACCTCCGGCACCACGAACAAGCCGAAACTGGTGGTCCATACCCAGCATTCCATTGCCGATCAGGCTCGCATCGTTGCCGATGCTTCCGGCTTTTGTGAGCCGGATGCGGTCAGTCTGGCCTCGTTGCCGTTCTGCGGCGTGTTCGGGTTTGCTCTGGCCATGACCACCCTTGCGGCGGGCCGGCCCATGGTCTCCATGTGCGTCTTTGATGCAAAGGAGGCGGGTCGGCTGATCCAGCAGCACAAGATCACGCATATTTTCGGCAGCGATGATCTGTTCCACCTAATCCTGCAAGCAACGCCCGGCGGGCGGCCTTTTCCCAGCCTGCGCCTGTGTGGTTTCGCCTCGTTCAACGCCGCCCTGGACAGCATTGTCACCGAGGGCGACCTCCGTGGCGTGACCTTTGTTGGCGTCTATGGCTCTTCTGAGCAGCAGGCCTTGATTACCTGTCAGAATACCGATGCCCCAGCCGAGGAACGTAGCCAGGGCGGCGGCTATGTCACGGCGGAGGATATCTATTTCCGGGTTCGCGACAATGAAAGCGGTGAACTCCTGCCGCCCGGCGAGGCTGGTGAGTTGGAGGTGCGAAGCCCCGGCCTGTTTGACCGCTATGACAATGATGACGAGGCGAACCGGGCCGCCTTTTGCGATGATGGCTATTTTCGCACCGGCGATCTTGGCTACGTCGAAGACGACGGCCGGGTGGTCTTCCTCTCTCGGATTGGCGATGTGCTGCGCCTCGGCGGTTTTCTGACTAGCCCGGCGGAGATCGAGGCGCGGATGGAAGAGCATCCATCGGTGGCGGAATGCAAGGTGGCGCCATTCTCGACGGATGACGGCAACCGCGCCGTAGCCTTCATTATTCCAACCTCCGCTTCCGCTCTGGATGAAGATGCCTTGCGGGATCATTGCCTGGAGGGAATAGCCAAATACAAGGTTCCTGTACGTTTTCTGCCTATCGATGCCTTTCCTATGGCGGAAAGTGCCAATGGCCAGAAGCTGCAACGAGGCAAGCTGACGGCACGCGCCGAAGAACTGCTCAATTTGTAAAGAGGAAGCATCATGAACTCGATCTATTTCAACGAAGAGCACAATATGTTGCGTGATCAGTTGCGCCGCTTTGTCGATAACGAGATCAAGCCCCATGGCGATGATTGGGAACGCGAGGGCAAGGTCTCCCGCGAGATGCTGAAAAAAATGGGCAAGCTGGGCTATTTCGGCCTGCGCTTTCCGGAGAAATACGGCGGCAGCAACATGGATGTCTTCGCCTGGATCATCCTGGCCGAGGAGCTAAGCCGCTCCACCTATGGTGGGGTCAGCGTTACCTGCATGGTACACGCCGCTATGTCTTCGCCGCATCTAGTCTATGCCGGCACGGAGGAACAGATCCGGAAGTATCTGCCCCCCATCATGGCGGGCGAAAAGATATGCGCCATCGCGGTGACCGAACCTTCGGCGGGTTCGGACGTTGGCGGTATCCGCACGCGGGCAGTGCGCGACGGTGATGAGTGGGTCTTGAATGGCTCGAAAATGTACATCACCAATGGCTATTACGGCGATATCTATTTTGTTGCCGCCAAGACCGACCCGGACGCCAAGGGTTCGCGCGGTGTCTCCATGTTTATTGTCGAGCGCGATACGCCGGGCTTCAATATTGGCCGCAAGCTGGAAAAATTCGGCATCCACTGCTCTGACACCGCTGAGTTGTTCTTTGAGGATTGCCGCGTGCCGGTAGAAAATATGTTGGGCGAGGAGAACAAGGGCTTTTACGCGGTGATGGCGAACTTCCAGAACGAACGCATGTCCATCGGCGCCATGGCCACCTCCGAGGCTATGACCGCCCTTGAACTGACTATCGAGCATATTGGCCAGCGTGAAGCCTTTGGCTCGCCCCTGATGGACAAGCAGGGCATCCGCCAGCGTCTGGCCATGTCCCATGCCAAATTGGTGGCGGCGCAACAGTTACTTTATCACGCTGCCTGGCTTGACAGTCAGGGTCATGATTGCGTGCAGGAGGTCTCTATGGTCAAGGCGCATTGTGCCGAGGTCACGCAGGAGGTGATGTATAATTGCCAGCAGTTCCACGGCGGCATGGGATATATCCGCGACCTGCCCATCGAGCGCATGGTGCGCGATGCACGTCTGCATACTATCGGCGGCGGCGCGACCGAGGTGATGCTGGAAGAGGTCGCCAAACGCTGGTAGGGGCTGTGGTAGAGGATAGATCAAATGGTTGAAAATGCGGAAATTGTTTGGCGGCCCAGCCCGGTACGGGTCGAAGCTTCCCGTCTGACCGCCCTAATCCGGCAGATGGGCGCCTCGGATTATCATGATCTTTATGCCCGCTCCCTGGCTGATCCGGCCTGGTTCTGGGACGGTTTGCTGAGTTTCCTCGATATACGCTTCTATCGTCCTTATGACACCGTACTTGATATCAGCCGGGGCAAGGCCTGGGCTGATTGGTGCGTTGGCGGCACCACCAACCTTTATCTCAATTGTATCGAAAAACATTGGGAGACCGAGACCTGGAACAAGCCGTTTATAGAATGGCAGGGCGAGGATGAACGCACCCGAAGGCTAAGCTATACCGATTTCGACGCGGAGGTGAACCGCCTGGCCGCCGCGCTGCAAGGCCTGGGCGTCGGTCCGGGTGATGTGGTGGGGTTGTACCTGCCGATGATCGCGGAAGTCTATGTGGCCTTTTTCGCCTGCGCCAAGGTCGGTGCCGTTAACATGCCGCTGTTTTCGGGCTTTGGCCCAAGCCCTATCGCCACCCGCCTGAACGAGGGCGGCGCGAAGGTGGTCATCGCCTCGGACGGTACCTGGCGCCGGGGCGCGGCCTCGCCCATGAAAGCGACTCTGGACGAGGCGTGCGCCGACGCGCCGAGCGTCGAGGCCGTGATCGTGGTCAACCATATGGCAGGCGAAGTACCGGTGGAGATGACATCGGGGCGGGATCATTGGTGGCACGATCTGGTGGCGGGCCAGACGGATAGCATTGCCACGGCGGAACTGCCGGCGGAGGCCCCGCTGACGTTGGCCTTTACCTCGGGCACCACGGGAAAACCCAAGGGCATCATCATGACCCATGTGGGCTTCCTAACCAAGGTGGCACTGGACCTTGATCTGATGCTGGATTTCGGGCCCAATGATTGTTTCTTCTGGCTCAGTGATTTCGGCTGGATGGTGGGCGCCTTGACCGCCGTGACACCCAGTTTCGCCGGTGGCCGCTTGCTGGTGGCCGAAGGCGCGCCCGACCGGCCTAGACCAGACCGCTTCTGGCAATTGATCGAAGACTACAAGGTCACACATTTCGGCATGGCGCCCACCGCCGCCCGCGGCGCCATGGCCCTGGGCAGGGAGCTGGTAGACAGCCACGACCTATCGTCTCTGAAGACCATGATATCGGGTGGCGAGCCGGCCACGCCTGATGCCTGGCAGTGGATGTTCGAGGTGATCGGCAAGAAAAAACTGCCGATCATCAATATTACTGGCGGCACCGAGATCGGCTGTTCCATTGTCACTGGCGCATCCGTCCTGCCGCAGAAATCCTGCGCCTTCAACGGACCTTCCCTAGGCTCGGGCGCCGCCGTCTTCAACGAAGCGGGGGAGCCGGTGGCGCCGGGCGAGGTTGGCGAGTTGGTCATGACGCAACCGTCCATTGGCCTAACCAAGAGTTTCTGGGGGCCGGGGGGCGATGAACGCTATCTGGAAACCTATTGGCAGGTTTATCCTGATACCTGGCGTCATGGCGATTTCGCCTCCATCGACGAAGACGGCTTCTGGTTCCTGCTGGGCCGTTCCGACGATACCTTCAAAATCGGCGGCAAGCGTACTGGCCCGGCGGAGATTGAGGCGCTGGTGGTCGCCACGGGCAAGATCGCCGAGGTCGCGGTGATTGGCCTGCCGGATGAGCGCGCCGGCGAGGTCATCTGCATTATCGCCGTGCCCAAGGAAGAATATGGCGGCGCGGGCAATGCGGACGATCTGCGCGAGGCCCTGACGGCGGCGGTGCTGAGCGGCATGGGCCGGGCCTACCGGCCCCGGCACATATATTTTGTGGCCGATTTACCCCGCACCCGGTCCATGAAGATCATGCGCCGGCTGATCCGTTCGGTTCTGTTGGATCAACCCACCGGCGATACCTCCGCCCTATCAAATCCGGAGGCTCTGGCCCATCTGGAAGCCGTAAAAGGCGAGTTGGATTAGAGCATGTCGGATCTGCCAGGCAGCGTCATATTTCATGATCATGGCCCGCGCGAGGGCTTCCAGATCGACGATCGTCATCACCCCGTGCCGCGCCGGGTGGCGTTGATCGAGGCCATTGCCGCCGCCGGCGTGCCCCGCATCCAGGCCGGCTCCTTCGTTAATCCCAAGCTGGTGCCCAATATGGCCGATAGCGCCGAGGTATTTGCCACTATCAGGAAACGCTTCGGCATCCGCTATACCGCGCTGGCTCTGAACCCCTGGGGGTTTGAGCAGGCCTTGCAGGTACCGCAAGTGGATCACTACGGCACCGTCGTGTTGTACGCGTCCAACGGATTTTGCCTCAGCAACAATAACTGTACCAAGCAGGAGGCGCGAGGCCGCCTGCAACAATGGACGGCGCTGTATGACAAGCATGATATCGTCTTGGAACAGGTTTATGTCCTGTCCGCCTTCGGCTGCAATTTCGAGGGCGATGTGCCCCTGGCCGATGTTATGCAGGAGGTCCGCCACGTCGTGGAGCTATGCCGTGAACAGGGCCGTGCCCTGCCGCGCATCGACCTTGATGACAGCATGGGCTGGGCCGATCCCCACAGCATCCGCCAGCGCATTGGGGCCGTGCGCGACGCCTATCCGGAGCTTGAGATTGGCCTGCACCTGCACGACAACCGGGGCCTGGGAGGCTCCTGCGTCTTTGCCGCCCTGGAAATGGGCGTACGCCATTTCGACAGCTCTATCGGCGGCCTGGGCGGCTGTCCTTTTGCGCCGCACAAGAACCGTCTCGCCGCTGGCAATATCTGTACCGAGGATATGGTCCACCTATGCCATGAACTGGGCATTGAAACCGGCATAGATCTCGACGCCCTGATCGAGGCCGCCTTATTGGCCGAAAACATCGTTAGCCGTCCCCTGATGGGCCGGGTCATGCACTCGGGCTCCCTCAGGGAATACCGCGCCGGCGCCGGTTAGGCATCTGAATATTTTGTGATTACGTTGTAAATAAATTTGTCCACAATGCTGTGAAAAATGTCAATAATTGAGCAGTTCTTTCATTGCGGCCGCCTCCATTGTCATGGGGTCTTTAGATAGCCCCGATCATAAGTGACATTCTTCACGCCGATAAACCTGGCATGGCGGTTCAACTCGGCGTTCAGATTCTTTTGCCGCGCCTGGCTGAATTTGATCTTCGGCTCGAGCCACAGGCCCGTGACATGCAGTGCATCATCCTTGCGTTGCGCCTTCATGTCGATGCGGCCGATCATGCGGTCTGCCTCCAATAGGGGAAAAACATAATAGCCGTATTTACGCTCGGCCTCAGGCACGAAGATTTCGATGCGGTAGTCAAAATTGAATAGGCGATGTAGGCGTTTGCGGTCCCTGACCAAGGGATCGAATGGGCTGAGTACGCGTAGACGACCTGGCGGCGGTGCGTGGCTGGCCAAACTTTCGATTAGGCCAGGGCGCGCATAACAGGATTTTGCCGCGCTGCCGTCGGCGCTTTCCACCAGCACCTCGACCAGGTTTTCATTCAGATTATCGACGCACCATGATTTGGCCTCCGCCGTGCTGATCGAGGCCCAGTAGGCCGCCAGTTCGCTCGGCGCGGCAAAGCCAAGACGGTCGAGCGCGGCGTTGCAGGCCCAATCGATGAAGTCCTCGTTGGAATGCGCATCTTGGCGAAGCACCCGTTCGGGAATAACGCGGCTGGAAAGATCGTAAACCTTCTGAAAACCGTCCCGCCGGGTAACGCAGAGACCGCCGGTGCGCCAGAGGAATTCTAGCGCCGTTTTCGATGGATGCCATTGCCACCAGCCATTCTTATCGACCGCACGTGGAGGTGACTTGCTCTTCAGGTCCCGCGACATGGTCGGGCCGTTCTGGGTAACATGCGCCTGCACGCCGTCCATCATGTCCTCGAAACCGATATGGCGGTCCCCCGACTTCTCCTTTGGCCGCCATTTGCGCCAGCACTCCCGCAGTCTGTCTTTGCTCCGCTCGAAGCGGCGCCGCCAATGGGGGTAAAACGCGGTTGGAATGATGGCGGCGTCATGGGTCCAATGTTCGAACAGCCGGCGGTCCTCTTCCAGTAGCTGGCGTAGGTGCTCTGGGCGGTAGGTCTGATTGCGCGCGAACAGGATCATATGGTGGGCTCGTTCCACCGTGCGGATACTATCCACCTGCACGAAACCCAATTGCTGGATCAGCGCATGCAGGGCGTCCTTGTCCTGGCGTATGTGCGGCGGCCGGCATAGGCCCTGGTGTGCCATGAAAATTCGCCGGGCCGCTCGATTGTTGATTACGGGCCGGGAAACAGTCATCTGGTTGCCGCTAATCCATGCAATTGAAACTAGGCCTGTGTGTCCATATTCTGGCCGTCATCATCAGACGCTTTTGACGCCGCCGATGCGCCCTTGGCCACGCCCACCATGGCCGCGCGCAACAGGCGGTCCTGGATCACATAACCCACCTGCATGACCTGGACGACGGTGCCTTGCGCGGCTTCCGGGGCATCAATCTGGACCACCGCCTGGTGCAGGTTAGGGTCCATTTTTTCGCCTAGGGGATTGACTTCCTTGATGCCGTGTTTGTCGAAATGACCCTGTAACTCGCGCTGGGTCAGCTCGACGCCTTCCAGTAGCTGGGCCATCTCCGGATTGCCCTGGCGGTGCTCGTTCGAGACAGCCGACAGGGCGCGTTGCAGATTATCGGACACCGCCAGCATGTCGCGGGCGAAATCGGCGACCGCGTATTTACGCAGGTCGGTCTTTTCCCGCTCGCCCCGGCGCTTGATATTCTCGGTCTCCGCCATGGATCGCAGCAACTTGTCTTTCAGATCGGCGACCTCGCCATAGGCCAATTCCAACTCGCTAGGTTCCTCCCCGGGTTCGGCTGCTTCAGGATTGCCTTCGCGGGCAGCCTCGGCGGCAACCTTCGCGGCGACCAGATCCATGGGCTCGGCATCCCGTATCTCTTGGCTTTCGGCGGTTTCGGGCTTAACTGCTTCCGAATTCTCGTTATTTTCGGGTTCGTTCATCTTGTCCTCAAATACAGGCACTAAATTACGTAATGTTTGAGCTTGATATAGGGCCTTGGGGCGGAGTTTTGAAGCCACCAAATTGACGCTGCGACCTTTTGGACCGATTGTCGGCCAAGGTCAACTGGGCAATCTGTCGTTGGGTCAACCTATCAGGCGGCCAATAACCCGCGCGGTGTAGTCCACCATGGGAACAATACGGGCATAGTTCAGATGTGTCGGACCGACCACGCCGATGGCGCCGATCACTTCCTGATTGGAGTTGCTGTAAGGCGCTACGATCATGGAGGAGCCCGTCAGGGAGAATAATTGGCTTTCCGAGCCGACAAAGACCCGCACACCCGGCCCCTCGTTGGCTAGTTCAAGTACATCGATCAGGGCCTGTTTGCTTTCCAGATCGGCAAATAACTGGCGTACTCGCTCCAGATCCTCCGTCGCCGAGATATCTTCCAGCAGATTGGCCCGGCCCCGCACGATCAAGGTTTGCTGCTGCCCGCCGCCGCCCCAGATCGCTAGGCCGCTTTCCACCACCCGCGCCGTGACCTCGTCCAGCTCCGCCCGGTGGTCTTCGATTTCCTCTAGGATTTCGCGCCGGGTCTCGGCCAGGGTGGCGCCGCGCAAGCGCGCGTTGAGATAATTCGCCGCCTCCACCAAAGCGGAAGGCGGCAGGCCGGGGGGGACCTCGATAATGCGATTTTCTACCGAGCCGGACTCGCCGACGATCACTACCAGGGCCCGTCCATCGCCCAGGGAGACGAATTCCATATGCTTCAGGGGTGCTTCCAATTTTGGTGCCATGACCAGGCCGGCCCAGCCCGACAGGCCTGACAGCATTTCCGAGGCCTGGATCAGCATATCCTCGAAGCTGCGGCCGGCGGCAGCACAATGGGCCTCTATCTCCGCCCGTTCGTTTTCGCCAAGATCGCCAAGTTCCAGCAAACCGTCGATGAACATGCGCAGGCCCCGGTCTGTGGGCAGGCGCCCGGCGGAGGCGTGCGGGGCATGCAAAAGTCCCGCGCCCTCCAGATCCGACATGATATTGCGGATCGAGGCGGGGGAGAGAGACTTGTTCAGGCGCCTCGATAGCGTCCGTGATCCGACCGGAGTGCCCGTTTCCAAAAAAGATTCCACCACCTCGCGAAAAATTTCACGGTTGCGTTGGTCCAGGGCGCCAATCTCCGGCCCGTGTGGTGGTCGTATGGTCATGCTCTAGACAATGTAGTAACGGCCTCCCAAAGCGTCAACTTGCGCCTCACGGGCAGGTCAACGTGACGCTGGACGGCGGCGGCGGGGAGGTCTAGAAGGGCGCCAGGGTTTGTCCCGGAATTTTAGGAGTATACGCCATGCGCCCATCTGGCCGTGCCGTCGATCAACTACGTGAAGTCACCCTGGAGCCAGGTTTCTCGAAATATGCGGAAGGCTCCTGCCTGATTCGTTTTGGCGATACCCATGTGCTCTGCGCCGCCTCTCTCGACGACCGGGTGCCGCCGTTCCTGCGCGACAGCGGCCAGGGCTGGGTGACGGCGGAATATGGCATGCTGCCCCGCTCCACCCATAGCCGTACTGGGCGCGAAGCCGCGCGCGGCAAGCAATCGGGCCGGACCCAGGAAATCCAACGCCTGATCGGACGCTCTCTGCGTGCGGTGACGGATTTGAAAGCCATGGGCGAACGTCAGATCAGGCTGGACTGCGACGTTCTGCAGGCCGATGGCGGTACGCGTACGGCGTCGATTACCGGGGCCTGGGTGGCCTTGCATATCGCGCTGTCCGGCATGCTGAAGGAGGGCCTGATTGAAAAAATGCCCCTGACCGATCATGTTGCCGCTGTCAGTTGCGGTCTGTACCAGGATACGGCGGTGCTGGACCTGGATTATGCCGAGGATTCCAATGCCCAGGCGGACGCCAATTTTGTTCTTACGGGCAACGGCGGGATCGTGGAAATCCAGGGCACGGCAGAAGAAGACCCGTTCAGCCGCGAGCAGTTCAATAGCCTGATGGCCTTGGCCGAGAAAGGTATCGGCGAGCTGACGATTTTGCAAAAGCAAGCCATCGGAGGCTAAAACGTTGGCCCGCGAATTCACGGAACCGCGCCTGGTCGTCGCTTCCCATAACGAGGGCAAGGTGCGCGAGATCGCCGATCTTTTGGCGCCGTTCGCGCTGGATATCATTTCCGCCGCTGCCTTGGAGCTGGCCGAACCGGAGGAGACTGGCGATACCTTCGTGGCCAATGCGTTGTTGAAGGCCGAGGCAGCGGTGGCGGGTGCTGGATTGCCTGCCCTCGCCGATGACAGCGGCCTGGCAGTGGAGGGGCTGGACGGCGATCCGGGCCTCTATTCCGCCCGCTGGGCCGGGCCGGAGCGGGATTTTGACATGGCCATGGCCCGGGTGCAGGAAAAGCTGGGGGATAACCCGAACCGGCGGGCCTATTTCATCTCCGTCCTATCGCTGGCTTGGCCTGACGGCCACGTGGAAAGTTTCGAAGGCCAGATTCACGGCACCATGGTCTGGCCGCCAAGGGGCGGCGGGGGGTTCGGCTATGATCCCATGTTCCTGCCTGATGGCTATGATGTGACCTTTAGCGAGATGGATTACGTTAGGAAACAGCGCATCTCGCACCGCGCCGTGGCCTTTCAAAAGCTGATCGATGGTTGCTTCCGCGTACCATAATCCCATTGGAAAGCGGGGCTTCGCGGTCTATCTGCACTGGCCGTTTTGCCTGTCTAAATGCCCCTACTGTGATTTCAACAGCCACGTCCGCGAAAGCATCGACCAGGATGCCTGGCGCCGGGCCCTGCTGGATGAGATTGACCGCGCCGCCGCGCGTTTGCCGGGCCGCACGATCAGCAGCATCTTTTTTGGCGGCGGCACGCCGTCCCTTATGCCACCCGCAACCGTCGCCGCCATAATTGACCGCATTGCCGGCCATTGGGCCATGGACGGCAGCTCGGAAATAACCTTGGAGGCAAACCCGACGTCGGTGGAGGCGAGCCGCTTTCGGGCCTACGCCGATGCCGGTGTCAACCGCCTGTCACTTGGTGTACAGGCGCTGAACGATACGGATTTGCGCCGTCTGGGCCGCAATCATAATACCGGGGAGGCCATGGCGGCACTGGAACTGGCCCGCGACAGCTTTAATCGTTGCAATTTTGACCTGATTTATGCCCGGCCCGGCCAGGATGAGGCGGCCTGGCGAACAGAGCTGAGCCAGGCCGTGGACCTGGGTCCGTCGCATCTATCCTTGTATCAGCTGTCTATTGAAAAAGGCACGGCCTTTTACGGTACGGTGCAGGCGGCGGATGGCGATTTGGCTGCCGATCTGTACGAGGCGACCCAAGAGGCATGTCGGGACGCAGGCCTGCCAGCCTATGAGGTCTCCAATCATGCGATGTCGGGCCAGGAAAGCCGGCATAATCTGACTTATTGGCGCTATGGCGAATATCTAGGCTTGGGGCCGGGCGCCCACGGACGGCTGTTGATTGATGGCGAGCGTTTGGCGACCAGCCAGCGGACATCGCCCGAAAATTGGCTGGCGGGGGAAGGGCGTGCCACGGAGGCCGTTTTGTCGAGGGAAGAACGGGCGACGGAAATGCTGATGCTGGGCATGCGCCTGAGCCGGGGCGTGAACGACGCAGACTTCGAGGCTGAGGTCGGTGTATCCCTGGTTGACTGGTTGGCAGGACCGGGTTTGGATAGGCTTTTGCAGGGGGGATTGCTGTCCTGGCAGGAAGGGAACCTGGCGGCCAGTGCTGCTGGCCTGCAAGTCTTGAATGCGGTGTTGGCGAAATTGTTGCCTTGATCGCTGCGCTAGGGCAAAAACGAAACATGGCGGACGACAACACGGCAAGAACGGCGTTGATTACCGGTGGGGCGATCCGCGTCGGGGCGGCTATGGCCCAGGCCCTGGCCGCGGATGGCTGGCATGTGGCGATCCACTTTCATGGCTCCCGCGAGGCGGCAGAGGCGCTGTTGGCGCAAATTCAAGCCGATGGCGGCGCCGGGCATCTGGTACAGGCGGATTTGCGGGACGAAGCCGCCGTCGCCGGATTGATCGAAGCGGCTGGACGCGAGGCGCCGCCGCTGACCTGTCTGATAAACAATGCCTCGCTGTTTGAAAATGATTCCGCCTTGAACATGACGGCGGAGAGCTGGGGCGATCATCAGGCGGTCAACCTCCGTGCGCCGCTGTTCCTCGCCCGTGATTTTGCCCGGCAACCTGGCGATGGGCATGAAGGTATCGTAGTGAACATGCTGGACAACAAGATGTTTGCCCTGAACCCGGATTTCTTTTCCTACACCATCGCCAAATACGGCTTGTTGGGCGCGACCAAGGTTCTGGCCATGGAGCTGGCGCCACGGATCAGGGTGTGCGGTATCGCGCCGGGTATCACCCTGCCCAGCGCAAAGCAGTCCGAGGCCGGTTTTCGGGCTGCCCATGCCATGAATCCGCTGGGACGGAGTGCCACGCCGGAACAGCTGGTCGCCGCCCTGCGTTTTATTCTGGCCGCGCCATCCATGACCGGCGAGGTCGTCACCATCGATGGCGGCCAGTCCCTGTTGGGCATGCCCCGCGACGTATCCTTTTTAGCGAACGAGTAAACCATGCGTAACTTTGGACAGATTACCGGCCACCGTATTGTCTTTAAACAATTGTCTTTTCCGGTTTCGATCGGTGTTCTGCCGCACGAACGCGAGGGGCAGCAGCAATTGTTGATCGACCTGGAGATCGAACTGCGACCCGACATGCCCGACCCCCAGGAGGATGTGGCCAAGGTCCTGAATTATGACGGTATCCGCGGCCGCATCGTGGCGCTGGCCCAAGCCAAGCATCATAATCTTCTGGAGAGTCTGGGCCGCGAACTTCTGTCGATATTCGAGGACGAAAGGGATATCATCCGCGTTCGCCTATCCGTGCAAAAGCCCGATGTTTACGCCGACATTGCCGCCGTCGGTTACGAAATCGACTACGCCTGGGATCGTTAGAACGGCGCGGCGCCGGCTAATTCGGCGGACAAATCTCGCAGAGTACCGCACAAACGGCTCAACAGTTCGTCGATCTCCTCCTCCGTGATTATGAGCGGTGGCGAGACCATGAACCAATGGCCGTATTTGTCTCCCCCCCGATGCCGGCCTGGAATAGATGATCAGGCCGTTGTTCAGCCAATGAATGCGGTCCAGGTCCAAGCGCTGGTAAAGGTCGATAACCGCCATCCCGGCCACTTGTCGTCTAAACATGCTTTAGTCTGGGGATGGCCAGGCGGCGGCCATGCGCAGGATGGTGATCAAGGCGGCGCGCTAGGCCGGCATACCGCTCAGATCCGCCTGCCAGTTCAAGCGGTCCAGATTGCCGCCCAGGGTGAACAGTCCTCCATTATCCCGTTGTCTATTGTCCTGCGTGTTCATTGCCGCGCGCACCTTGCCACTATTTTCTGAAATCGATTGCCGCGCCCGTGCTGACGGCAAGGCCGGTCATGCAATCGTAAGCGCCGCCGCCCTGGGCCCGGCAGGCAGGGATGGCGTACAATTGGATGCGGGATATTTCCGCGCAGGCGCCGCCGCGCAAGGGGATATTCGCCATGATGGTACGGCTGGAGGGCAGGGGGGCAAGATCGATCAACAGGCGGTCGAATACAGCGCCCTTGCCGTCGAACAACACCAAATCCAGGCGAAACCTGTCCAGGGTCTGCCCCAGTCCATTACCAATCGATATAGTTGCCAGGCAGCCCTGGGGGCTGTCTTTGGTTTTCTTCAATTCCAGGCTAAGGCCGGCGGCGGCAGCGGAGGGCGGCATCAGGCATGCGAAAGCCGCGAACAGGGTGGCTAATAGGGCCGTGAATAGGGCGGCCGAGCGGATAACGGGACGCATGGTCGGGTTCCCTGTTCTTGTGGTGGATGACGAACCTGTGCTACCTGCCTAGCCGATCATCCCGTATGCGTGCAAGGTTTGTTTGAAAATGGGTTGGAAACAAAATTCGCCGCTTGAGCCTTAATTCAGTTCACCGCGGCGTATCAGGAAGACTAATTCCGTTGCATGGCTCCAATCCCAATCTGCTCCCGCGTCTTGCTGCTTGCTTTCAAGTAATATGTGCCCCGCCGTTTGACAAAAGGCGGGGAAATCCGATGCGGCGGCAGGGTCGGTGCAGCTTACCTGCAACAGATTCCCCGGGCGCAAAGCCGTCAAGGCCCTGCGTGCGCGTAAAACCGGCAACGGGCAGATCATGCCGCGTGTGTCAATTTCGTTTACTGCTTCAGCTTTTCCATGCTCGTTCCGATCAGCGCTCATGGCGACACTGTAGCGCACCCTAATGATCTGTAAAATCGTCGTGATCGGACCAAATGCATGCTACAGCGGGCTGGCGGTGCGCGGTCGAGGCGCCCATACTTAGATAAAGTTCATCTGTAGTTAGGATTAGCCAATGAGCGGCTTTGATATCAGCTATGCCGGGGCACTCGGCGGGGGCATTCTAAGTTTCGTATCTCCCTGTGTGTTGCCCTTGGTGCCCGCGTATTTGTGCTTCCTGGGCGGTACCTCGCTGGAGCAGCTTTCCGGCGATCAGGCTGCGGATGCCGGGGGCGCGCGGCGAGTCGTTATCTCGGCGTTATTTTTTATTTTTGGTTTTTCTAGCGTTTTTGTCGCCCTTGGCGCGTCTGCTTCCGCCATTAGCAGCAGCCTTTTGCAGCATAAATTGGTCCTTGGCCAGATCGCCGGTGTGATAATTATTATATTTGGATTACATATTATGGGGCTGTTACGGCTACCCTTTTTGAATAGGGAGGTACGTCTGCATTTGCAGAATCGACCGACCGGTGTCGTTGGGGCCTACTTCTTGGGTCTGGCCTTTGCCTTTGGCTGGACGCCATGTATTGGACCAATATTAGCCACCGTGCTTTCCATCGCCGCGCGGAGTGATAGTTTATGGTACGGTACATCTTTACTTGCGGTTTATGCTGCCGGGCTGGGTATCCCATTTTTCTTGGCGGCATTTCTTGCCGCACCGTTTTTACGTTGGATGAAACGGATGCGTCATCACATGCGGCGTATAGAATTGGCGACTGGCGGCCTTCTGATTGTAACAGGATTATTGTTTGTTTTTAATTCATTCGAGCTATTGGGATTTTGGCTGATAGAAATACTTCCCGTGCTTGGAGAAATAGGCTAGATGTTTATTAAGAATTTTCTCATATTTCTTTTTTATTGTTTCGCTCAGAGTCTTGTCGTAACAACGAGTACTAAAAAATTGTAAACAGTGGTTACTGGGGGGTGCCATCGCTGTGTAGCAACTGTGCGACAAGCGCAAAGAGACACGGGGAATACCGAAATGAACTTGGCCGTGATGCAGGATAATGCCCGCGATGCAAGCCGCGTTCTAAAAGCCATGGCAAATGAACGCCGGCTTTTAATTCTATGCCATCTAAGCGAGGGCGAAAGTAGCGTCGGTGAATTGGAAAGCCTCCTTGGGATCAGTCAGTCAGCATTGTCGCAGCATCTAGCTCGTCTGCGCGAGGACGGCTTGGTGACACCACGACGCGCGGCTCAGAATATCTACTACTCCCTGCAGGGAGAAGAGGCGCGCTCGATCATCGAATTGCTGCATGATCTGATTTGCGCTGGGGGTTGTGTGGTGAAGCCAAACTAATTTTTTTGGGTGGCTTATTGACAGAGTAATCTTGCTGCGGTTGGCCTATTTGTTGATTTTTAGTAGGTTTTGTTTGCCATAACTGGTCATTGTGCTGTATTCACCAACTAACTCGTTGGGACCGCCCTAGGGCGCATTTCGTTTGAATGCGCTCGGACTCTTAAGAATCGGGCAATTAAACCAATTGCTTAAGCCGCGCTAAAAGTGCTTGGGGGCGGCTCCGCATAATTGAAAATTGCTCTTGGGGAAGGCGGCCCTATTCTTTTGGGGGCTTCTCTATGATTGGCCAAGGCCTTTCAATCGTGCCGCCAAGTCAAAGGCCCAGTATTTGCGTTAGAATATTTTGTGCCACTAGTTGATGTGCCCGTTGCATGCAGATCTATCTTCCGATCGCGGAACTATCGGTTAACGCCTTCATATTTCTTGGCATGGGCGCGGGGGTCGGCGTTCTGTCTGGTCTTTTTGGGGTTGGTGGCGGCTTTTTGATGACGCCGCTATTGATTTTTGCGGGAATTCCGCCCGCGGTCGCCGTCGCGACGGAAGCGAATCAGATTGTTGCCTCTTCCGTTTCCGGCGCCTTGGCCCATTGGCGGCGGGGTAATGTCGACCTAAAGATGGGCATTGTCCTGCTCCTTGGCGGTATCATTGGTTCCACCCTCGGGGTCTGGGTTTTTGGCTTGCTGCAAGGGTTGGGGCAGATTGATCTGGTGATCAGGTCATCCTATGTCGTTTTCCTCGGCATTATTGGCGCCTTGATGCTGATTGAAAGCCTGAAGGCGATTTCGCGGCAGCGTAAACCCGGCGGCAAGCGGCGCAAATTGCACCAGCGCAACTGGCTGCATGGCCTACCCTTCAAAATGCGCTTCCGCCGCTCCAAGCTATATATATCGGCCTTGCTGCCTTTGAGTATCGGGATTTTGGTCGGGATTTTGGCGGCGATCATGGGGGTCGGCGGCGGCTTTATCATGGTGCCGGCGATGATTTATCTTCTCGGCATGCCGACGGCGATGGTGGTGGGGACGTCGTTGTTTCAGATTATCTTTGTCACCGCCAACGTCACATTCCTGCAGGCTTGGCAAAACCAAACGGTTGATATTTTCCTGGCCTTGCTGTTGCTGACCGGGGGCGTCATCGGTGCCCAGCTTGGGACTCGGGTCGGAGCCAAGCTACCGGGCGAACAATTGCGCAGCTTATTGGCGCTGATCGTCCTGGGAGTCTGTGCCCGGCTGGCCTATGAATTGCTGGCCCGTCCCGATGATCTGTATTCCATCGGCGCACTGGTGGGGCACGGCTGATGTGGGGCGGGATACAGTCGCGAATGGGGCGGATCGGTATTATCGGGCTGCGTCTGTCGTTTGCCTTGTTGCTCGCCGGATTGGCTCGTCCGGCATCTGCCCAGGCGGTGGTGGCGGACCTTTCGGATCATTTGATCGCCGTGACAACGGGCTTTGCTGGCACCAAGCTGCTGTTGTTCGGCGCCATCGAGGGCGATGCGGCGGACGTGGTTATCGTTGTCCGCGGACCAGCCGAGGACATCACGGTCCGGCGCAAGGAACGTATCGGCGGTATCTGGATCAACCGGCATAATTTGACGTTTGGCGGCGTGCCCGCTTTTTATCGTTTGGCCAGTACCCGGGCGCCGGAGACATTGGCATCGAACCGCACCTTGGCCCGCCATGGCGTGGGTCTTGAGCACATCCGCATGACCTACCCAGCCGGCGCCAATGGCGATCTGTCGGCCTTTCGTGATGCCCTGATCCGTGGTAAGCAGCGCCTAGGCTTGTATCCTGAGGAGAACGGTCAAATCACTTTGCTGGGGGACCGCTTGTTTCGCAGCGATATTTTCTTTCCCTCCAACGTGCCCACGGGAACCTACAACGTGACGGTCTATCTCTTGCGTGGCGGCAAGGTGATCAGCGCCCAAACCACGCCATTGGTGGTTGCCAAGATTGGTGTGGGGGCAAGGGTGTTTGCCTTTGCTCATCGCCATTCCGCACTGTACGGCATTGCCGCCCTGGTCATGGCGCTCTTTGCGGGCTGGTTCGCGGGCGCGGTATTCAAGCGGGCTTAACCGGGGCCTAGCGGGCAATGAGGGCCTAATAGGTCACTTGAAGGATCTTTAGCCAGGCGGCGGTGTGGCTTCAACGGTGTCATTCGCCGCGGCCGCTGGCGCTGCCCCGCCCAATGCCGCTTGCGGATAGGCCGTCCGTTGGCCGCGATCGAGAATCTGGGCATAGTTCAGATCACCTTGCGGGTAATTGGAGGCGGATATCTCCACTTCCGGCGCGATGGTGCCATGGTCGACTATCACCGCGATATTGGGCGCTTGCGCGGCGATCTTTTCTACCACGGGAAGGCATTTGTCCGAGTTGGTCAGTTGCAGCATGATGCACAAGGTGTCTTTCGATATGCGCCCCACCAAGTCCGAGGAGCGGGCGATATTCCGTAGCAGGGTGGCGACACCGGCCATCATCGATTCGGTGGGGTTAAAGCCATGGGCTTTGGAGGCAGTGCTATAGTTCGTGACGCGGACATATAACAGCGCGCCTTCCTTCTTGCTGCGCATACTGTCGGCCATCACGACACGAAAGAATTCACGGAAGCTGGCATCGTTGGCCACGCCTGTGCTCAGGTCCATGCCTGCGCCCTCGAGTAACATATCCTCTATATTCAATAGACGCTTGACCGCCTTGATGCGCAACTGCAATTCAGCCGTATTCAAAGGCTTGTTCAAATAGTCATTGGCGCCCGCCTCCAGGCAGGACATTGCCGCTGCCTTCTCGTTTAAATCCGCATAAAATAAGATATAGGTAGAGCGTGGCCGCGCAATCTTGCGAATGCGTTCGCACAATTCTATACCATTAATGCCGGGTAGGTCATAATCGAGGATCACCATGCGGTAGGGCTCCTTAGCGACCAGCTCATAGGCCGCCTCGCCATCGTGCTCCACCGTGACGCTGTGGCCCCATTTCTCCAGCTTTAATTTCAACAATCGTGAAAAAAGCGGATCACGGTCAACAACCAGCACTTTCATCGCACTATTTCCTTCAGCTCCAGAGACTGGCTAGCCGGTATCGCGCTGTTATCATCGGTCTCGCTTTTCATGTTCCGGTTATTCCTGTTCCTGCTGGTCGCTCAACAGGCCGCTCAAGGCGCTGGCGATATCTGCCGTCTGATCGTCTGTTGCCGTTTGTTCGGTGCTCTCGCTGCCGCTGGCCGACTCTGCGTCCGTCGCCGTCGCTGTCGCCGTCGCCGTCGTCGCGCCGGTTCCCTGGGGGGTGGCCACCGGCACGCAGCGTGGATTGCAGCTCAAGGTGAAGGTTTCCTGTCCACGGTCAACGGTGACCCGCCGCTTTTTCATCGGTCCAACCACGATGGCGGCCGAGATGATGACCTTGCCGGCTTGATCCAGGATTATCATGTTTGTCTCTCCCGGTTCCTGTCCCAGCAGGAACAGCAGGCCATCGTCCTCGACCACAACATCGGCCACGGCTGGGTTGCCGAGCATTATCACATTTGGCGTCGCCGATAGCCGGATCAACTGGGCCTTGCCGACTTCCAAGGCAATAACGTTGGCCGCGCCGTCTTTGCGAGTTTCAGAGGTCGTTGTCTCTGCCGCATCGGCCTTGCCCACGATAAAACCCAGTGCCGCCAAAACAATAAGAAAATAGCTCAATCCTAAACGAAGTCGGCCCAAGCGAAACAGGCTCAAAAGGCTTAGCGACTGCCCAAGGCAGGGTTTTCTACTATTCATTGCGTGCCCTCAATACAAATTGACTTATCGCTGGCTACTTATTTGTCCGCCTCATAGAGCGTATCCGGGTTCGGCATTTCGCGATTGCCGCAATGCCAAACCGACAAAACCGCATTCCTTCCTAAATAAAAAATACCACATTCCATTCCGCCAAGCATCTATTATAAGAAATTAATAGCGTCTATTTAACAATGAATCCTTAACCATAAAAGCTTGGCGATTGAACTAGGCGCTAATTCCCAAGGATTAATGTAAGTATTTTCTATAGTATCCTATGTTGTTATCCTCATCTAGATTATAACAGTACAATTGCGCGCGCCGGACATTTGGGTATAGGGACGGGTATGAAGACAGACATTTGCTGCCGTCTTGGCATTCGACCGGTTTTCCAACCCGCTCTTCGCCGAGGGGGGTGGGTTGGGGCTCGGATTATAGGCCTAAGTTTTGCCGGCGGCCTGTTTTTGGCCGGCTGCGTGGCGGAACCTGCGCAACAGCGGACCGAAAATCTGATTGCTCTTGACCGCAGTCTTTTCCAAGCTGCTAAAAGTTTCGAGAAACGCCGTGATTATACCACAGCCGTCAGCTACTACCGCAACCTGTATAGGCGGAATCATTCGGATATCGAGGCCGTTGTCGGCTTGTCGCGTGGTTTGCGTCATTTGCAACAGGCCCGCGAGGCGCAAGCCATTATCATGCGCGCCCTGAAGGAGGCGCCGAAGGACTACGATTTGCGCGTTGAATTGGGTAAGGTGCAATTGTCCCTGGGCGAGCCGTTGAAAGCGATCGAGCAGTTATCAAGGGTCGATGCCGAGATCAAGGGCAAGCGCTGGGATATTAAGGTTGCCCTGGCGATCGGACATGATCGCGTGGAGATGTATGAACAGGCGGAACGGCGCTATCGCCAAGCGTTGCAGTTGTCGCCGGAAAACGCCGCAGTCATGAATAATTTCGCCCTCTCCCTGGCCCAGGCCGGGCGTCTGGCGGAGGCCTTGGAACTTCTAGAACGGGCCGCCTCCCTGCCGGAGGCGACGCCGCGCATGCGGCAAAACCTGGCTCTACTCTATGCGATGAAGGGCGACTTGACGTCGGCCGAGAAATATGTCCGCCGTGATATGCCGCCGGAGGTTGCGGAGCAGAACATGACCTATTACAGGCAGTTGCGCGACGGCATGGCAGGTCGTGCGGCGTCGGCGGGAGAACCTGCGCAATTGCCCGCGAAGCCAGCATCTAAAAAGCCCTAGCCCGAAAAACCGACACCGGCTAAAGTCATTGTGTCTGAAGATGCCCCAGCAAAGTAGGTGGCGAAGCAGGCCGCTAAGGAAACACCGGCGCCTGCGGTGCTAGCAAAGGCCGAGTTGGAGACCGAGCAGACAAAGTGTTCGCGCCAAAGCTGGCCCGGGCGATAGCCGATGCCAAGGCCAGCCCGGCAACGACTGCCGTGACCAGGCCTGATACTGGCAGCCGTCGCGCGGGAAAGCTATAGTCTGCAACCGAGTAGTTTCGAATCCTTGGATGGCGCCGAAGCCTTGTGCCTGAAGCTGTCGAAGAAACATGGCGATTTGTTGCGGTCGGTGCGTCTGGTGGTGGAGACCGTAACAGTACCGGAACGGGACGATTTCTTTCGGATCAATTTAAACTCGCTACCAGATCGCGAGATGGGTGATGAAACCTCTATGAAACGGGCCATCCGCGACGTGCCCTGCATGCTGATCCGGGCATCCTGAGGCAGCCACGGCCTAAACCTGCCTAAAACGTGTCCATGACCTTGATGACCGCAGGGCCTATCAGGATGATAAACAGCACGGGCAGGAAGAATACGATCATCGGCACGGTCAATTGGGCCGGCAGGGCGCCGGCTTTTTGTTCCGCCTTTGACATCCGCTCATCGCGCTGTTCCTGGGATAGAACGCGCAGGCTGACGCTGACCGGGGTGCCGTACTTTTCCGCCTGCGCCAATGCGGTGACCAGGGACTTCATCGCCGGCAGGTCGGTACGTTCCGATAGATTCATCAAGGCCTGGCGACGGTCAGGCAAGAATGCCAGTTCCGCCGTTGTCAGGCCCAGTTCTTCGGTAAGTTCCGGCCCTCGGTTCTGCATTTCACCGGCGACCCGATGAAAGGCGGCTTCCATGGACAGGCCGGCCTCGACACAGATGACCATCAGATCCAGGGCGTCGGGAAAGACTTTCTGGATTTTTTTTTGCCGGTTCTGAATCTTGTTCTTGATGATGATCTGGGGCAGGAAGAAACCGATCACTGCGGCGCCAAAGGAATAGATCAACTTCCCTGATGGTCCCATTTCCACCTTGGCCAGAAGGAATAAATAGACCGCCGTCAACAGAGCGAACAGGATGGGCGCCACGAAGCGGAAGAAGGTGTAGGTATACAAATGCGCTTCCGAGCGCATGCCCGCCTGGGCCAACTTGTTCTTGATCGCGACGCTGTCAGCGGGATTGATCAGCTTTAATTTGTCGACCAGATACGTGACATAGGACTGGCTGGTCTGCTGGCGCAGGGTCGATGGCTGGTTGGCGAATTTTTTCCGTGCCGCCGCGCTTAATTCCTCGCGCCGGGCCGCGACGGTTTTCAAGCGCGAGCGCAAATTGTTGCTGCCCAGCATTGGCATGCCGAAGGCGACAATGGTTAGGAAGGCGCCGATGCTACCCAGCGCGATGATGATGTTTTCGAGTGTGAGAAGGCCGTCCATCAGACTTCAAAGTTGATCATTTGTTTCATGATAAACACACCAATGCTCATCCAGGCTAGGCCGCAGGCGATTAGGATTTGACCCAGATTGTCGACGAACAGGGGGGTGATGTATTCGGGGCTGGTCAGATATAACAGCGCCGTTATGAGAAATGGCAACGAGCCGATGATCCCGGCGGAGGATTTCGCCTCCGACGACAGGGCCTTGACCTTGTCCGCCATTTTCTTGCGTTCGCGCAAAATGTTGGAGAGGTTTTGCAGGGTGTCCGCCAGATTACCGCCCGTCTGCGACTGGATCGCAAGGACGATGGAAAAGAACTGCATCTCTGCTGTCTTCATCTGTTCCTGGGCTCGTTCCAGGGCATCATTGAGGGGCAGACCCAGTTTCTGCGATTCCACGATTTCCGTGAAGACGCCGGCCACCGGCTCTGGGCTTTCCGTCGCGATCACGTTCAGGCATTCGCCAACCGGCAGGCCTGATTTGATGCCGCGCACGATGACATCCACCGCGTTGGCGAATTCCTTGGTGAATTTGGCAACCCGCCGTTTCGACATCGTGGCGACAACATAGCGCGGCAACCCGAAACCAACGGTGATGGCCACGGGCAGGAGCCCGACGTTGGGATAGCCAAGCAGAACGTAAATGACGGCGGCCGTGATCGACAGACCGGCGCATAACAGAAAATAATTTCGCAAGGTCGTGCGCAGGCCGGCCTGGCGCAAGGTCCCCCGCATTTTCACGGCGAAGGATTTTTCCGTCTTGGCCTCTTCCAGTTCCTTCAGGCGCGATTGGATAGCCCGCTTTCTGCCACCGCTTTCGCCGGGTCCCGTGAGCGGACCCTTGACGAAGTCGACCTTGCCGGCGGCGATGGCTATCCGATATTTGAGGTTCGAGCGTGCCTTGAGCTGCGGCATCACGATCAGAAGAGCGAGCACCGTCATCGATAGAAAAACGGTGCCTGCAACGATAAACACCAGAATGCCTAGATCCATGCTCGCCTCCTCTGTCCATCGTCCCAGGGATAAATCATAAAGCCTAGCCCGTTGAAGCGGCCCGTGAACGCGTACGCCAAGTCAGATGCCACGCTATATGACCAATTACATTTCTGGCTATATTCCCAGGGCTTCAACCAAGTCCTGCTCCTGGCCGAAATATTTTGCCCGGTCCCAGAACGAAGGCCGCAGACCCGTCGGTCTATGCTCGCCGATCAATTTGCCGTTCTCGTCCTCACCCAGGATTTCATAGGTGTATAAATCCTGCAATGTGACCACGTCGCCTTCCATGCCGACGACTTCGGTTACATGGGTGATCTTGCGGCTGCCGTCGCGCAGGCGTGCGGCCTGAACGATGACGTGCACGGCTGAAGATATTTGCTCGCGGACGGTCTTAGCTGGCAGATTGAAACCACCCATAGCGATCATGTTTTCCACGCGGCTGACGGCTTCGCGCGGATTATTGGCATGGATCGTCCCCATGGAGCCGTCATGGCCAGTGTTCATCGCCTGCAATAGATCGAACGCCTCGGGGCCGCGGACTTCGCCAACGATGATCCGTTCCGGGCGCATGCGCAGACAGTTCTTCACTAAATCACGCATGGTGACCTCGCCAGCGCCTTCCAAGTTGGGCGGTCGCGTTTCCAGGCGCACGACGTGGGGCTGTTGCAATTGCAGTTCAGCCGAATCCTCGCAAGTGATGGTCCGCTCACCCTCTTCGATGAAGGCGGTCAGGGCATTCAACAGGGTTGTTTTGCCCGAACCCGTGCCACCCGAGACCAGGATGTTGAGACGGCAGGCGCCGATAACACCCAGTAGTTTAGCACCCATGGGCGTGATCGAGCCAAAATCGACCAGGTTCTGAATCCGCAGCTTGTCTTTCTTGAACTTACGGATCGTCAGGGTGGCGCCGTCTATGGAAAGCGGCGGTCCGATCACGTTGACCCGACTGCCGTCCAGCAAACGGGCATCGCATATGGGACTCGCTTCATCGACCCGTCGGCCTACGGCGGAGACGATTCGCTGGCATATATTCATCAACTGCGCGTTGTCGCGAAAGCGGATGTCGGTCAACTCAATCTGACCATCGACTTCAATGTAAACCTTTTCCGCGCCATTGACCATGATGTCGGCGATGTCGTCGCGTTCCAGCAACGGCTCCAACGGACCAAGCCCCAGCACATCGTTGCAGATATCGATAATCAGGGATTGCTGTTCCGTGCTCGACAGCACCATCGCCTTCATGGCGATAATTTCACCGACGATATCGGTAATCTCTTCTCGTACCTGCCTTGAATCCAACTTGCCCAATTCAGTCAGGTCCACGGCCTCAACCAGAGAGGCAAAAATACTTTGTTTGGTTTCATTGTAGCGGTCCCGCTCGTCACCGAACAGATCACTGTGATCGGAAGAGGTCGTATGCTCGGGCTCCGCCGCTTTGGATGCGGCGGGCGGCGCAAGGGCCACCTCGGGTGCCGAGCTTGCCTCGGGGGCCTCCGCTTCAGGTGCTTGTGCGGATGCCTTTGGTTTGACCTCGGGCCCACCAGTGCGCTTGCCAAACATGTTTATATAGCCTTAGCTTTTTTTCTACTTTTCAAGCCTAACTGACCCAGCAGACCTTTTTTAGTCTTTTGTTGCGGTTGCCGCCCACTCACTAGTTGGGCCAGTTTTATCAGAGCATCCACTGATTTATGCTTGCCGCTGACCTGGCCCAGCATTTGACCGTTGTTGGACGCGGTGCCGAACAAGGCAGGTGCATGAGGGATGATGGCGTCAGGCTTTACTTCTGTCGCGGTTTCAAAATCCTTCGGTGATAATTCGGTTTTCTTGAAGGCGCCGTGATGGTTGAGGACCATATGCACGGGCGAGGCCGGGCCCCGCTGCTTGCGTAGTCGGTCGATCAGAGTCTTGGTGTCGCGCAGTCCCGATAGGTCCAACACGCCGACGACCACGGTTTCGTCCGCATCAAGCAACACCTGTTGTACCCATGGCGCCCAGCGGTGGGGTACGTCGAGAACCACGAAGGATGAACGCCGGCGCACTAGTTCCAACAAGCTGTCCAAGGAACCCGCCATTATACTTTCCTCGGCGTCCAAATTGGAGGGCGAGGCTAGCAATCTGACATTTTCGTCGAATTCAACCAGAAAGCGGTCCAGTAATTGATCATCCAGGCGGCTGGGATCGGCCAGGGCTTGTTCCAGGGTTTGCTGCGTTTCCAGATTGAAGGAAAGCGCCGCGGTGCCAAAGGTTACGTCGAGGTCGATGACAGATACTTCCTCGCCATATTCCTGGCCCAGGTGCCAGGCCACATTGTGGGCGATGGAAGACGATCCGCTGCCGCCGCGGCTGCCCATGAAGGCGATGGAGCGGCCCATGGGCGGTGCATCGGGATCCTCAAATATCGCAGTTACCGCGTCGAGAACCTGCCGTGGCGCGATCTGACCTACCAGGTATTCCGTGACACCGCGCCGGATCAATTCACGGTAAAGGGCGATATCGTTTGCCTCGCCCATCATCAGGACATTAGTGCCGGCATCGCAAACTTCGGCCAGGCGGTCCAGTTCGTTCAATACCTCGTCGCCTTCGGATGCGGTTTCCAGCAGGATCAATTGTGGTGTCGCATTTTCCTGGTAATGCGCGATCGCCGCTTCAATGCCGCCCATCCGCGCGTCGACGTTGGAGCGCGACATCTTGCGGTCGCCCAGGCCGTCGATCACGGCTGTTTGGCTGTCCTCGTTCATCAGCCAGGCATTGACGTTTATCCTAAGAATGGCGCCACTCCCTTATTTCTTGCACGATCGCAATAGGCATTATTGTCTGGCATCCTGTCCATCATGGCTAGCCACCCAAATCGCGGATGGAGCTGGCGCTCTCGCCGTCGCCCCGTGCCGATTCGGTTGGTTGGCCCGCATGGTGATTTTGAATGACCCGAGCCCGGCGCGTGGCGCTGCCCGGCTGGCGGACGCTAGGCCGTTCCAGATCGGCGGGATTGGAAATTATCGCGGCCATGTTGGAGCGCAGGGCGCACCCCATGTCAGGATGTTGCATTTTGCTCGGATTGGGCGATATTTGTGCATTGCGCTGCCCGCACTTGTAGGTCTTCGCCGTGAATTTCTTGAAACTTAGGATGACGAGATTGCCTTCGGCACTGGTGCCGGTGATACGGCGCAGGCGAATTTCATGCGGTTTCGCACCGCTATGCATGACATGGCGGCGCACTGCCTGCATGCGCTTCTCGGCGTGGGGGTCATAGGCATCTGCCGTCTGCTGGATCTCGAGCACACCGCCGCCACTTTGGCGATAATACGCCAAAAAAATATCGAGGCGATTTTTCTCCATCGTTTCGAGTTCCGTCTTCCCGGCCTTGAAAATAACTGGTTGGGTGTCCAACTGGCTTTCTGCGGCCAATGGATAGCGGGTTTCGGCGTTAGCCGCTGCCTCCGGTTTACTAGGCAAGCAACCAGTCAGCCAGCCAAGACAGAGTGTCACCACGACAAATTTGGCGAGGCCAATGGCCAAGGATCTCGACGTCACATCCGGCTTAGACGGGTGAAATGATACTGGCTCAATATTCGTCATCATTTGCCGCCCATCATTCCAGAATATATCCGATCGGCCCTTGCAATGAGGCCGTCGTGGTTTTGTCATCGCCGACGTAGACACCATTCAAGCGACCGAGAAAATATTGGTCGTAATCGCTGACCGGTATCATGCCGTCTAGCGGCGTTTTGAGCTGCCTGGGTGCGACCGGTTTCACCAAATAGGCGGTTACCGCGATAATCAATTCGGTTTCCGATTTTTCCACGCTGGTATTGCGGAAAAATGCGCCCAGAAACGGCACGTCCTTGAGGGCAGGTACGCCGCGAATGCCGGCGGTTTCGTTTTCCTGCAACAGGCCCGCGATCATGATGCTGCCGCCTGAGGGCAGTTCAACCGTCGTTTCCGCTCGCCGTACGGTCAAGGCCGGTACCTGAATATTCGCCAAGGTTATAGCGCCATTGTTCGACAGGGCACTAACTTCGGTAAAGACGCGCAATGAAATATGGCCTGAGTTCATCACCACTGGGGTAAAGCTCAAGGCAACGCCGAAGGGTTCCTGGCTGATCGAGATTTGGCCATCGTCAGAAGATATCGGGATCGGGAATTCGCCGCCCGCTAGAAATGTTGCGGGTTCGCCAGATACAGTGGTCAGGTTCGGTTCGGCCAGGGTCTTGATAAGACCGTTTTTTTCCAAGGCATTGATGGCGACGGTAAGGGCATCACCGACGTTTGGCGAGAAAGAACCGCCTATGTCAAGAAATGCTGTATCGATGGTTGGGGCGGTGGTGCCCAGGCGCAAGGCGAAGTCGCCGGAGGTCAGGGTCGAGAATGCCCCGGTCACCGTATCAAACAGGTTGATGCCTAGTTCCTTTAGAACATTGCGGTTGATTTCAGCCACCCGGACCTGCAGCATCACCTGTTGATCCTCCATCACCACCAGCATGTTGATGACGTTGGCTTCATCGGCGACAAAGCGGGCGGCAATCATCCGTGCATTTTCGGAAATGTCGGCCGAGCGGACATTGCCGGTGAGGAACAGATGTGAATTGACGGCCGTGATATTGATATCGGTATCGGGCAGCAGTGTCTTGATGGACTTGTTGGCCGAGATCACATCCAACTGGACCTGTATTTCCAGGCGCAACACTTCCTTGCCATCGGCATCCAGGAAAAAGGCGTTGGTGGAACCAACTGTCAAGCCGACCAGATATATCAGGCGCGGTGTCTTGACCACAACATTGGCGACAGCCGGGTTCGCAACCAAAACATCACGCACTCTCATCGGCAGGCGGATCAGGCGTGCTTTGCCTTCGGGCAGATTGATCGCCCGTGCTGGCAGGCTGTCATGCAATTGCAAACTGCCGATTTCGATCTGTCCGCCGTTGGTTGCCGGCACCATCACCTGCTTGGTTTGCGCACTAGCTGTGGCGCTCCAAGTAAGGCCGAACAGTGGGCCAAATAGCGCGATAAAGATGATTATGACTGTGCGCTCCAACATGCCGTTACCTCTCTATGACAACGGTTGTCGGGTTCGTCGCGCGATAAATCGTGACAGATTCGATGCTGTCTTCGCTATCATTCTTGGCCGGCGCGGCTGCCGTCTTGGGTTTGACGTACTCACGGTTCAACTGCCGCCGGCGTTGCAGCATACTGGGTTCATGACTGGTGCCCAAGATCAACCAGTCAAGCAGCGCTTGGCTGGTCTCGATGTCCGAGGTCGCATGCGCCTCTTGCAGATTATCATCGCCGCTGCCGCTGTCGGCCGGTACCGATCGCAGGGACAGTGATAATTCGCCCATGGTTGAGGCCAACGCGACGACCTCCGCCTCTTTCGGCGTTACTTCCAGGGTAACGGTGCTGCCCACCTGCGGTTTACCGGTGTTGGCATCGATTACCTGTTCAATGGCCAGCAGGCGCAGATCCCTAAGAATGGTTTCGCCGAATTTGCGCGGTGAGAGAGGCGCACTTTCAGAAGTATCATTGACCTGATGGGTCAACAGCAAATCAACCTTGTCGCCTGGCGAGATGAAACCCGACACACCGCTAATCTGGGTCACCGACATGGAAACGGCGCGCAGGCCCGGCGCCAGCGCGGCGATGATAAAACCCTGTTGGCCCGGGCGGATAATGTTTTCATGCAGTATGGCGCTGTGGCCATCGACGCTGGCTTTTAAATAGGAACCGCGCAAGGCGGCGATCGAGGCCAAGCCTTCGAAGATCATGCCTTCGCCGCTGTCGTCAGCAGCCAATAGCCGCCAGGTCAGGTCGGTATCGCGCAACAGGATACCCGCGGGCAGTTTTTGCTTGGCCACGAGTGCCCTTGACCTCGTGGAGGCACGGTCACGCAGAAAACGGCTGACTTCCTTGCCTGAGGTGAAGGCCGATTTCATCTCCAGTTTGGCATCCCGGACCAAGCTGCGGAGTGACAGCGAAATGCGCCCCATCTGCTTGGCCACCGATAGTCCCTCAGCCTGTTTTGGGGTCAGTTCCAGCGTGACGGTTTTGCCAAGCTTGGTTTGTTCCTCTATATCATTGAGGACTTGATCAATCGCCAGCACGCGAATATCGCTAATAACGGTCTCGGAGATAACCTGCTCGCGGCCGCTGGCCTCGTCCTCCGCCTGGCGGATTTTCTGCGTCAACACCACGTCCACCCGGTTACCCGGCAGAATAAAGCCGGCGGCACCGGTTTCGGCATTGATGCTGATGGACGCGGCGCGCATGCCAGGCCCCAGGACACCGGCCAGGAAGCCGGCCTTGCCCGGCTCCAGCAAGCGTGCCTTGGTAATCGGCTCACCCGCCGTGAAACCCCGGCGTACGGCCCAGCCGGTTAGGGCAGCGGGCTTGACGCTTGCGCCGTCCGCCTCGCTTTTCGCCGTGCCTTGTACAATGTATTCCGGCGCCAGGCCGTCTTCCGGCCAGTTTTGCCAGCGGAACAGGTCTGGATTGACGATAGTGCCCGCGGGCAGGTTGTTGAGCGCGACTAGGACTTGCACGGACTGCGTTTTCTTGGCGACCGGTTTTTGATTGTTCGCGGCGATCTGGGCTTCCTTATCTTGCAAGTAGTTTTTGACAAGAAATGCGGTCACGCCCGCGACTGCGAGCGCGGCGACTATTAAAAGTATGCGCGCCAAATTCAACGTCTTGCCCTCAACTCCAACTCATTAGCCATGCCCAGGTAAACGCTGCTGCAAACAACGCTAGTCACCGATCACGTAAAATAAAAGCTGCACTCCAAATTATGACCGCTTTAGTGTCTTCTCGTCAATGAGTTCAATAAGTTACAAAATAATCTTAAAGAAAATATTTAGAAAAGATAAAAATTAGGCCAAGTCTTTCAATATCTCCACACAACCGATCATGGTTCGTTAACCATATTTGAGCGGCTTAATTTCTTAATCTTTATCAGGCATTCAGTATCGGCAACAGTGGGTAGGCCAATAAACCCGCGATGCCAATGGCGATAGCGTAAGGTACGTCCTGCTTCTTTTCGTGCAACTGCCGCAACGTGGCCATGCCCGAGAGGGCACTGGCCAGTGGCAGGCGCCGATACAAAAGCAAGCTCAAGGCCAAGAAGCCGCCGGCCAACGCGGTTAGCAATAGGAATTCCAAGAGACGTTCCTGTCCTGTCCACAATGTTGCCGCGGCCAGTAATTTGCCATCGCCGCCGCCCATGATTTTCATCGCGAACATGACGACCGCGGAGAGCAGCGCCAGCATGCCCAGGGCAAAAGCCCACAGAATCTGCTCCCAGGTAAACCCGGCGCTGAGCGCCGCCAATGGATAGGCCAGAATCAAGACCAATGGCAGGCTGTTGGGGATATTAAAGGTGCGAAAATCCGCGACCATGGCCAAAACCATGACCACAGGGAATACCAACGACAGTGTCATCGTCATCATGGCGTGAAATCCGCATTCGCAACCCGAATTGGGAACCTGCACCCGACCGTAACAAACCCCGGTTCGGACCGTATCACCGAGTTTTGATTTGGTGCAACGCTGATTATTTGCTGGCCAATTGCGACTGGATGTCTTCGAAGAAGCCCTTCACCTCGTCGCCCAATGCGAACACTGCAGCGATAATGGCGACGGCAATGCCGGCGGCGATCAGGCCGTACTCAATGGCGGTGGCGCCCGAGCCATCCTGGCAGAATTCCTTCAGATTGGTTATGCGTGTCTGTACTTTAGTCATGAGACCCAACATTATGAGGTCCTCCTGGTTGATTATCCGGTTCGCAGCAGTGGCATGCTGCGGGCGTGGCGTGATGCCTTGGCTTTGTTTTGTCAGACTTTGCCGCGGCGTGTTTACCACCAACCCTGGAAATTCATTGCCTATCAAAGTAACTTCCATTTGCTGGCGGCGTAACAGACATATACGAATATCCTCCTCTGCTCGCAAGTGATCCATATCACAACAAGCATTGATGAATTGCAGAATATCGAATCGTAAGAGTTTATGCGATTCACCATCTCTAGATCAAAAGAAAAACGAAGGATTTTTGCTGTTTATCTTTGTTGAGGCTTTACGGTCTACTGTTTTGGTCTATTTTTTTAAGATTATTTTTTGATTTTTTGCCAAAAAAATTCTGTATTTGACTGTTTTATTCAGCCCCAAAGCTCGGGCGTGGGGCCCGAGACATGGCTGTCGCCGTAGATCAGTGCGGCAACGCGGTCTTTGGCCAATAGCAGCGGACCGTCCAGGTCCACATAGTCGGCCAGACTGGCTAGCAATATGGCCGGTGCCATGGCTAGGGAGGTTCCCAGCATGCAGCCAACCATGACACCAAAGCCTTGCTGCTTGGCCTTTCTGGTCAGGATCAGGCCCTCGGTCAGGCCGCCGCTCTTGTCCAGTTTGACGTTGACCAGATCGTAGCGTCCGGCTAGGACGTCGAGATCGGCGCTGACGTGACAGGATTCATCGGCGCAGATCGGTACGGGGTGGGCGCAATCGGATAGTATTTGATCGCTGTCGCTGGGCAGGGGCTGCTCGATCAACTCTACCCCCTGTTCCGCCAGGGCGGTTGAAAATGGTATAACCATTTCCGGCGTCCAGGCTTCGTTGGCATCGACGATCAGGCGGCTGTCGGGGGCTGCCTGCCGCACTGCCGCAACCCGTTCGGGATCGCCTGTCCCCCCTAGCTTTAACTTCAACAGGCGGTGATCCTTGGCGCCATGGGCCGCTTTTGCCATCTCTTCCGGGCTGCCTAGGCTCAGGGTATAGGCGGTTAACAGATCGGGGGGCGGGGCCAGATCCGCCAGTTCCCAGGCCCGTCGGCCGCTCATCTTGGCCTCCAGGTCGAACAGGGCGCAATCAAGGGCGTTGCGGGCCGCGCCCGGCGCCAGGGTCTGGTTCAATTCAGCGCGGGCGCCGCGCCCGTCTTCACTCCGTGCGATCAAGGATGCCATCTCCTCGATTTGTTGGCGGACGGAGGCCATGCTCTCGCCATAGTGGGCATAGGGTACGCATTCGCCACGGCCTCTATGACCGCCGTCGCTGATTTCCGCCACCATGACTTGAATTTCCGTGCGGCTGCCCCGTGAAATCGTAAAACTTCCTGCGATTGGGAAAGTGCCTTCATATACTTGCAGGGTCCGCGTCATTTTGGTCTTGCCTTAAAGGTGGTCCAGGAAGCCATCCGCGCCGCCGCGCATGACATCAAGGCAGGGAAATGACAATTTGGCGGAAATTTCCGCCAAGTAGTCCGCGGCCGCCGTCTCGGATAGGGCGGAAGTATTGACCGAGACACCCAGCATGCGGACCGCTGGATTGGTCAACCGGGCATTGGCCAGGTTCAGGGCGATACAGTCCGCCAGATCGGGGATCGGGTAGTGCGGCAGGCCGCGCATGTGGGTGCGCGTGGGTTCGTGGCAGAGGACCAGAAGGTCGGGTTGGGCACCGTGCATCAGGCCCAGGGAAACCCCGGCATAGGAAGCATGGAACAGGCTGCCCTGCCCCTCGATCAAGTCCCAATGATCCGCGTCATTGTCCGGAGAAAGCCATTCAGCCGCGCCCGAGATGAAATCCGCGATTACCGCATCAATGGCGACGCCTCGTTCTGCGATCAGAACGCCGGTTTGTCCGGTGGCGCAGAAATCCGCCTTCATGCCGCGCGCGCGCATGGCCTTTTCGATGGCCAGGGCGGTGTATTTCTTGCCGCAGGAACAATCAGTGCCAACGGTCAGCAGGCGCTTGCCCGTGCGTTCCTGGCCCTTGCCGGTGGTGAATTCCTGTTTACTGTGGCGCACATCGTGCAGGTTTCGGCCATGTTTCAACGCCGCCTCGTTGATGGCCGGAAAATCCTGCAACTGGCCATGCAGGCCAGAGGCCAGGTCCAGCCCTTGGGCCAGGGCGTCACAGATCGTATCGGTCCAGGTATCGGGCATGAAGCCGCCGGAATTGACCACGCCAATAACAAGCGTCTTGGCGCCCAGGCGTATCGCCTCGGCGACGTCGACGTCCTTGAGGCCGGTATCGGCGCCGCAGCCGGGCAGGCGTAACTGCCCAACGCACCATTCCGGGCGCCAGTCCGCGATGCCTGTGGCCGTCTTCGCCGCCAATTGATCCGGCGCATCGCCTAAAAACAACAGATATGGTTTTTCAATAGTCATGATTCTTGTCCCGGTTTAGTCCGCTGTCATCGCCGTCAATTCCGCCTCGAGCCTGGCCTCCTCGGCCTTTTTCGCGGCTTGAAATTCCGTGTCGTCCCAAAGCCTGTGCTCGCCCCTGGCATAGGCGAGGCCGTTATGGTGATAGGAATAGGCGTTGAGCCGGTTGGCGACAAAATTATTGCGTGATTTCACTACGGTGCCTGGCACCCCGGCAACAATCGAATTGGCGGGAATTATTGTTCCGGCGGTGACGATACAATGGGGCGCGACGATGCTGTTGTCGCCGATCACGGCGCCGTCCATGACCGTGGCGTTGATACTGATCAGACAATTATCGCCGATGGTGCAACCATGCAGGCTGACATGATGGGCGATGGAACAATGGGCCCCAATCTGATTGCCGTGATCGTAGCCCACATGTATCAGGGCGAAATCCTGAATGTTTGAAAAGGCACCGACGACGGTCTCGTGCGCCTCGGCCCGTAGTACGGCGCGGGGCCAAATGGAAACCCCTTCGGCGAAGCGGATGTCACCAAAGATTTCCACTGTTTCATGAACGAAGGCGGGTCTGTCGAAACAAACCAAGGGGCCATATTTTCGCAAAACCTTTGTACTCCCATATATAGAATTGTCTAACCCGCTTCCATTCTGGCCAGTTCCGCCTCGAGCCTGGCCTGTTCGGCCTTTCTGGCCGTCTGGAATTCCACGCTGTCCCAAAGCCTATATTCGCCCCTGGCATAGGCCAAGCCGTTGTGATGATAAGAATAGGCGTTAATTCGATTGACGACAAAATTATTGCGTGATTTCACCACGACGCCTGGTACGCCGGCAACAATCGAATTGGCGGGGATCTTGGCGCCTGCGGTGATGATGCAATGAGGCGCGACGATGCAGTTGTCGCCGATCACGGCGCCGTCCATCACCGTGGCGTTGATGCCGACCAGACAATTGTCGCCGATCGTCGCACCGTGCACCGTGGCCCGGTGCGCGATGGAGGTGTGGGAACCGATGACCGCGCCTCGCCCGCCACCGATATGGAGAAGGGCGAAATCCTGCAGGTTGCTGAAGGGGCCGATAATATGTTCGCGCGCCTCTGCCCGCATCACCACACGGGGCCACAGGGAGACGCCTTCCCCGATATGCGCCTTGCCGAAAATTTCCACAGTCTCGTGCACGAAGGCCGGCTTATCGAGCTGAACCAGGGGACCGAATTTTTGCAAAGCGCTAGACTCCTACTTTCTCTCCGACACCACCGTTAATTGGCAGCATCGAACAGCTTATCGGCGGCGGCATCGCCACCATAATCTGGGCCCATTTGCGTGCCCTTGCTTAGCTCCACCTGCCGGGCCTGCCAGAAGGCGGCTTTCAGGCTGGTGTAATAATCGATCGAGTTTTCCTGCAACTCGTCCAATGGCTCCAGCAATCTCTCCCGCCTGACCACTCCCCTGGTCGCGGCAACGGCAAGGCTCTCGGTGCTGTTCAGTAAATAGGTCATCGGCTGGAACACGATATCCGCTAGTTTGCCAACCGCGCCACGGCTGCTCGCCGGTCCAAGCAGCGGCAGCACCAAATAGGGTCCAGGCCCGACGTCATAGCTGTGCAGGGTCTGGCCGAAGTCCGCGTGGTGGCGTTCCATGCCCAGTTCAGTCGCCGGGTCGAACAGACCCAGCAAACCAACGGTGGTATTGACGCCGAAACGGCCAAGGGTGACGCCGGCATCCATGAGGTCACCTCGCAACAGATCATTGACCGCAATAACCGGTGCATCGAGATTTAGAAAGAAGCGGCGGATCGACTGGATGACCATGTCAGGCATGATCCAGTTGTAGGCGATGGCAATGGGGCGCAGCACCACTAGATCGACCGTTTCGTTGAACGCGAAGATAATCCGGTTCATCGGCTCTATTGGATCATCGAGTTCCAGATCGGTTTCATCCGGGCTGTCCACTGGCCGCAGCCCTCTTGGCGCGACGGACGGGCGCGGACCGGTTGCCCGCGTCACAATCGGTTGTACGGTGGTGGGTTGCCGTATGGGGGGGACTGCCCTGACGACCGGTGCCGGCGCGATATCGGCCCTGACGGCATGTTTCCGAATAATGGGTGTGGGCGGTGTTTGCATCACGGGCCGCCGCGCTAGGGGGAATTGCCCCCTGGGTGCACGGGCGGCGGCATGGGCGATGCGGGGGGCAAAGCCGGGGAAGGCCGCCTGCACCGCGGCGATGACAGAAACCTCGGCGCCGGGAGCGGTGGCTATGGCGTGGCTCATGGCTGCATCAATCGCACTGGGGTTGCCCGCGATGGCCGTAATAGCCCAGGCCGCAGCCCTTGCCGCCTGGGCCTTGGCGCGTTTGGCGGCGGGATTAACGCGCAAGTTGCGGTTTTCCAGCGCTGCTGTTGCCGACAGCCTCATAACCGGCTGGACCGTTCCCGCCATTACTGGTTGATCCATCGCGGTGCTACCCGCAATACCGGCGGCATGGGCGATCTGGCCGGCAAAACCGGGAAAGGCGCTCATGGCGTGATGGGCAATCCTGGGGGTAATACGTGGGGCAGCGGCCCTAAGGCCGGCCATGATGGCGGGGATTTGCCTTGGCTGTTGTACGATCGATTGAATAACCAGGGCCGACAAGGCCGCGGCGACCCGGCGCTGGTGAACCTCTTCGGTTGGTGCTCCGCTGCCCGCACTATGTGCGGCGGCGGTGAAATAGTTGCCAAGGGCCGCTACCGTACCGACCTGGTTTCCCGTGCTGGGCGCCGCCACCGCGCCGCCAAGGCCCAACAGGGCAGTCATCAACACGGCCGCCGCCATCGAAACCCGTATCGTCATTACCAATGCCCCTCCAAGCTGAGGCTACAGTAATGCGGAATGGTCCGCCGGGCCAATAGTGATCTGGCACGATTTAGCCAAATTTTTGCTAGCGGCCTTCCTTTATGGGGACGAAGCTGCCAACGCGCCGCGTTGCCTCTGCCCGCTGTTCTGGCGTAAGGCGCGCGGTCAGGACCTTCAGGTTTTCCTGCGCCTGCATATGGCCCTGCCGGGCCGCCAGGCTCATCCATTTGAAGGCCTCGACGGGGTCCGCTTGCACGCCCTGGCCTCTCGCATAGCGCGTCGCCAGGTGGCTTTGCGCCTTGGCATAGCCCTGTTCTGCGGCACGGTGGAACCACTTGACCGAGAGCGCATGATCCTGCGCGACGCCGTCACCGTCACGATAAGCCTTGGCCAAATTATACTGCGCCTTGTCCAGGCCAGTTTCCGCTGCCGCCTTGTACAAAAGCGCGGCCCGTTTGGCATCGGCGGCGACACCCAGGCCATAATGGTACATCTTACCAAGAGTATAACGGGAGCGGTTCAAGCCTGCCTCCGAGGCGCGTTCCAACCAATGCACTGCATCCTTGTAGCTTTGCGCCACGCCATCGCCGGCGATATAGGCATTGGCCAAATTGTGTTGGGCCGGGCGAAAGCCGCTTTCCGCCGACTGCTGCCACCATTTGACCGCCGCCTCCCGGTCTTGGGCCACGCCCTTGCCTTGATCGAACAGGATTCCGAGGTTGTATTGCGCCTTGGCATGGCCAGCCTTGGCTAGGTCCAGCCATTCCCTGGCAGCAGTGGCGAAATCGCTCCGCTGATAGGCCTGATATCCGGTCTTGAAGTCCGCCGCACCGGCAGCCGGAACGGCGCAGATAGTGGCGGCGGCAAGCAGTAGCCTGGCTATGACAAATTTCGCTGGCGCTTGCAAACACAGTGTCCAGAAGGAACCGCGATGAAAGTGTGTATGAGCACTCATAATCAATATCTCTCCCGGTACCGTTAAGAAGCCACGCCGAATTTCTCGGTGCGCGCGCGCAGGGTCTGCAACAACCCCTGCATGCCACGCCGCCGGACCACCGCATTGAACTCCGAACGCTGGGTGACAGCCATGGAGACTCCTTCGACCATGATGTCAATAATCTTGTACTCGCCGTTCAACGGCCGAACCCGCCAGTTCGCCTTGATCGACGGTCCGCTCGGCTGCACGATACTGGTTTTTACCATGACATCCTTTTTACCGGCTGCGCTGGCGCCCGCTACGTTGAAAATTTCTCCGGAATAGCCACCCATGCGGCGGCTGTAGGATTTCAGAATAAACTTTGTAAACAGCTTAATATAGTCGGCCCGTTCCTGTGGTGTCGCCTTGCGCCAGTGCTTGCCCAGAACAAAACGCGCGATGAAGGGCATGTCGAAGCCATTGGATAGCAGCACGCGGAATTGTGCTTCCCGGGTCTCCAATTTACCGCCGCTAGATTGCAAAATGGCAATCGCACGCCGTGCCAGATCACTGATGAAGGCCGAGGCGCCTTTGACCGCTTTCGGCGAAGCCGCCGCGAAAAGAACGCCTGGTACGGCTAACACGGCGCCGATCGCGGTGCCTCCCAGTAGAAATCTTCGGCGTGATGGCAAAGCATGTCTCCTTGTTCTTGGCTGCCCGCGGCTTGTTAAAATTGCCGCTGGAATTTAAGCCGGGCGTAACGGTCTTCGGATTTCAAGGTCAATTCAAAGGCATAGGTGTCCCGCAGGATGGTCATTCTAATGTCAACACCGGCGCCGCCGCTGCACCAGGCCTTGCGGTACAGATCGGCCATGGAGGCAATAGCTAAGCCATTGACCTTGACGATGGCGTCGCCAAGCTGCAGGCCGGATCTTTCCGCCGGGCCATCCTGGGCCAGGCCGATGACCTCGACCCCACCCTCGACCTCGGCGGTGAACAGGCCCATCCAGGGGCGGTGCGAAGCCGCAGTGCGCCCCTCGCTCAGCATTTCCTCTAGGATTGGCGTCAAGAGATCAATGGGTACGAACATATTACCGTTGCGGCCGCCTTCATCCTCGGAAGTATCGGGGGTGGCATCTTCCACATAAAGCGAGCCGATCCCCAGCAACTTGCCGTCCGGGCCGATAAGGGCCGTTCCGCTCCAGTTGAGGTGCGCCGGGGAGGTAAAGATCGCCTCGTCCAGCATATATTCCCAATAGCCGGCGAACTCGCGCTTGGAAACGACACGGGCGCCGGCGGCGCCGCCGCGGCCGCCATGGCCGGCAACCAGAACCCCACTTCCGACCGTCAGATCCGCCGAACGGCCCATGGCCAAGGGCGCCAGCGCCAACGGTTCCAGCGCCCGCACCAGGCCAAAGCCACTGTTGTAATCGTAGGCGACCACCGTTGCCGGCGCCATATTCCCAGCAGCATTCTTGACGCTGATCGCCATGGCCTCGACGATCAAATAGCCGATCGTAAGTATTAGTCCGCTATCATCAATAACAACGCCATTGCCTTCTCGTTTCGTGCCGAGGAACGGCGCGGTATAGCCATCGGCTGGAATCTCGGCATGCAGTTCCACCACCGCGCTTAGGGCGGCGTCAACGTCGAACGGCAACATTGCCGCTTCTTCCGTCGCCGATAGCGCGGCCGCGAATGCCATGGGCAGTCCCTTAGGGTGATGCCCGTTGACCTTCTCCAAGTCGCTCATGAAGCTTCCACCTTGGTTTTTCCAGGATGCTGTTGGATATCAACATAAGCCAGAGACGGCGCCGGACCAAAGGTGAAAATAGCTGGTGCGGACTATTTCGTCGTGGCGACGAAGACGCCGTCCCATTCAGGACCTGGCGAATTTTCGATATAGAACCCGATACGTTCTTCATACATATCATACAATTCACTGAAACTGCCGTCAGCCGATCGGCAGTCATCGACCAGTTTGCGGGCTTCCGGCCAATCCTGGCGCCGGTAGGCGTCCAACATGGCGCCGTGCTGTTTTTTCAAGGCTTGAAAGTCCTTCTGGGCCAAGACATCCTTGCGGCCCATTATGGTATGAATGCGGACCACTTCCGCCTTGCCCTTCACGGCGATCAGGTCCAATTCCATGGTCGCGAAATTATCATGGACCAAGGCTTCCGTATCCTCGCCGATGACGATGCCGACACCATAGTTTTTCGACTGCCCTTCCAGGCGCGCGGCCAGGTTCACCGCATCGCCCAGGACAGAATAGTCAAAGCGCTGTTCGGAACCCATGTTGCCGACCACGCATTCACCGGTGTTGATGCCGACGCCAACGTTCAATGGCTTATGCTCCTGGCCATTTTCGTCAGCCTCCGCCTTCAAATCCTTGTTCAATTTTTCCAGCTCTTCGAACATCACCAGCGCTGATTCGCAGGCATGTTGGGAGTGTTCGGGATCATCAAGCGGGGCATTCCAAAATGCCATGATGCAATCGCCCATATACTTATCAATGGTGCCTTCGCGGGCCAGAATCGTATTGGTCAATGGAGTGAGGAAGCGGTTGATCAGACGGGTCAGGCCCTGGGGATTGGATTTGAAGGTCTCGGAAATCGAGGTGAAACCCCTGACATCGCAGAATAGAAAACTCATGGTCCGGCTTTCACCGCCCAGGCGCAGGCGGTCCGGCTCCTGGGCCAGTTGTTCCACCAGGGCCGGAGATAGATATTGGCTGAAGGCGCCGCGTATCCGTTCCCGTTCCGCCTCGGTCTGCAAATACATGATGGCCGAGGAGGCAAGATAGATCAGCAGCACCGCGATGCCGGGATAGATTGGATCCAATAAAAATAATTTGTCGGTATATAATAACCAGCTCATCACAATGGTGGTGAGCACCGTGCCAACGGATATGACGGCGCCCGGCAAGGCGCCGAACTGCGGCGTCAACAGGATCAAAATTAGACCCATCGCCAGGATGAATAATTTCTCCATGCCACTGGCCCAATCGGGCCGTTCCATGAAATGCCCGGAAAGCATCTGCTCGGCTGCTTGGGCATGGATATCAACGCCGGCCGCCGCCGGGTTCAACGGCGTCGCGCGCAAGTCCTTCAGGCCAGCGGCGGAGGTGCCCAGAAACAGAATTTTTTCCGCCACCTGCGAAGTGTCGAAGTCATCCTCGAAGATTTTCCACAAAGGGATTACGCGGCCTGGAGCATCCGGGGCGAAATGTACCCAAAAACGCCCCTTGCCGTCGACCGGGATCTCCAGGTGCCCCACCTTGACGTGGTTCAGGCCCGTGGATTCGCCAAAATTCTCCTCCATATTGGCGCCGGAGGACTTCAGGATATAGGTCGAAGCGCCCTGGAAGACCCGCAAGGCTTCCATCGTCAGGCTAGGATAGAGTTGTTTGCCGATGCGGAAGAATGTCGGTACCCGGCGGATAATACCATCGGTTTCGGGCGTCAGATTGAAACTACCGACGCCCGAAGCGGCGGTCTCGATGGCGGGAAGGTTCGTCACGGCACTGCTGAATTCGGTCAGGAATGGCAACGGGTCATCACCGCTGATCGCAAAGCCCGACTTGACCGCCGGCCGGGAGTCGCCGGTATCCAGTGTCAAAACCATTCCGGCGACGACGCCGTAATCCTTGGCCGCGTCACGGATCTGGCCGATGATGGAGGCAAAAGCTTCGTCATGATCGGGGATCGATTCCAGGATCGGCTTGGAAAATGCCCGCGCCTCCGGCGTCAATTTGGTGACATCCAGTTTTGGCTGGTTCAGCCAAATCGACAATGCCTGCCGGGGTGAGGTCCGGTCCGGCTCGGCAAAAACGATGTCAAAAGCGACTACCTTGGCGCCGCCGTTGAACAACCGGGCCAGCATTTCGGCCAGCCGGCTGCGCGGCCAGGGCCATTGACCGCCGCGCGCCAGGGTTTCGTCGTCAATATCAAGAATGGCGACCGGCACAGGCTGGTATTCCCGAGGCTGCAGCTGATTGTACAAATCAAACAGCTTCAGGCGGAAAACCTGCAAGAATTGAGGATCTTCCATGCGCAGACCAAGGGCCGCCAACAGCATCAGCGCTGGAATGATGTACACTATCTGGCGTTTTATGAGACGTATGGCCCGCATTTTCCTACCAGTGCCAACTAATCTTTCAGGCGGCGGTAGATTGCATTCATGCCTTGATGCCGCTTTGCCAGCAAGGCAATTAGTTTTGGATCAAAGTGGCAGGCCGGATCGATCCGATGATCGCCCCGCAACATGATGTCGATGGTTTTCTTGTGACTAAAAGCGGGTTTGTAAGGACGTTCCGAGCGCAAGGCGTCGTAGATGTCGGCGACCGACACGATACGCGCGGAAAGTGGAATATTCTCTCCGACTGCAGCCATGGGATAGCCGCCGCCATCCCACTGTTCATGATGATATAGGGCGATCTCGGCCGCCATTTGCAGGCGCGGTGTGGCCTCCAGAATTTGATGGCCATAGAATGAATGCTTGTCCATCTCGGCCCGCTCGTCGGCATCCAGGCTGCCCATCTTTTTCAGAACCGCGACATCTACGCTCATCTTGCCCACATCATGCAACTGCGCGGAATAGCGGATTTCGTCACAAAAGGCCTTTGGCATGCCATATTCCTTGGCTAGGAAATAGCTGTACTCATTAACCCGGACAATGTGATTGCCGGTGCCTTCATCATGAATTTCCGAAGCCCGCGCCAATAATTGGATGGACAGCAGAAAGGCTTCCTCGGTATCCGCCTGCAGGGCGAGGACCTGGGCCCGTTGCACCCCCAGTTCCCGATTGCGCTGGCGTAGCCGGCTGTTCTTTTGCCGAATATTTTCCAGCATGTCCGCCCGTTCGATATGGGTGGCGAGGACACGGGCGATGGGCGTTACCAATTGTACCTGTTCATCCTCGAACGGCACGGGTTTGTCCGCACCGGGGGTGCGGCGATTGATCAATTGCACAACGCCGATCACTTGTTCCTGATAGTTCTTTAATGGGAAGCAAAGCATCGAAGAGGTGTGATAGTTGGACAGCTCGTTGTCCGGATTAAAGCTGTATGGTCGTTTGGCGGGGATCTTGTAGACATTCCTGATGCGCACGAACTCCCCGGACGAGGCCACAAAGCCGGCGATACTTTTCGTGGTGATGGGGACGATGAAATCCTGGTTGCCGATGCGCACGATATCATTCTGTAGGCTGATCGGCTCCAGCCAGCGCTGCTGGCCCTTTCTGCGGACGATGAAAATGGTGCCCGCTTCCGCACCGGTCATGAGGCGGCTTTTCAACAGTACCTTGTTCATCAACTGGCGCACGGTTTGGCGTGGTTGCCGTTCCACGAATTCAAGGAATTCAAGCGCCTGATTGGAAGCCGTCATTTCCCTACCTGGATGAAGTTGCCGGTCGAAAGTACTGACAGTCTAAACAAAGAAGGACCCTAAAGTGCATCTGGCGGCCGTTCTTGCTGATTCTACAGTGTTCGGTTGTTCGAATTCAAGCAAACGGATCCAGGTTCCTAAACCATCCGCTGCAGCCGCTCGACGATGAAATTGCTTTTCTCCAGGATCTCTGACGGTGCCAGGCGCAAGACATTGTTGCCCTGTTCGGCCAGGATTTCGTCGTGGCTGTTTTCGGCTTCCAAATGGTAGGCGTTGCGGATGGCTCCAAATGGCGTGGTGATTTCGATGTTGTAGTGGCCACCCAAGGGAGACATCAGGCGTATAGGCGGCTTGATTGGCATTCGTGAAGACGGTTTTCGCCGGACCCGGAAATTCCGCGTAGGCGGGCACGCCGCTTGCCTAGGGAATCTGCAGCTCGTGCAGCTGTTCTTCCTCGATCGCCCACCGGCAGGAATGCATCAATGCGGAAAGGTCCGCCGCGGCGGTTCCTTTCGCCGTCCCAATGTCCACCTCGGCGAGCACTGCTTGCCCGGTGTCATCGGTTGGTGCTGCCTGGCGTGCAGGCTGTGCCATTTTGCGATTCCGGATAGAATTTAGTGTCCGATGGAAACCAGATTTATGCGGCGCGGTCCCAGAGCAAAAATAGGGTGGTTTCGGGTAACTTTTGCTTAATCAGGCAGCAAAAAGCCGGCGCCTTTTGGGGCGCCGGCTAAAATAGTGTTGAGCCTGGCGGAAATCCCGCGAAAAAACCCTATTTCGTTGCCTCTTTCAGATAGGCGATCACGTTGTCCCGCTGTGCCTTTTTCTTCAGGCCGGGAAATGCCATTTTCGTCTTTGGCACGAATTTTTTAGGTTTGGTCAGGTATTTGTCCAAATTGGCATCGTCCCAAACGATTCCGGAAGCCTTCATGGCCTTGGAATATTTGAAACCCTTGGTCGCGGCTGCCTTGCGTCCCATAATGCCATGCAAATTCGGTCCGACCTTGTTCTTGCCGCCTGCTTTCAGGGTGTGGCAAGCCTTGCATTTCTTGAATACTTTTTTGCCTTTCTTGACATTGGCGGCTTCGGCTGCGCTAAAGGTCAAGGACATGGCGATGGCGGCTATAACCACCGGCAAACGAAACTTTCGCATTTAGATCTCCTTACGGCGAAACAGACAATAATTAAGTGGTGGCAGTGGCCACGCGGGCCCTTCCTAGCACAGGTTTCCTCAACATGGTAGCGGCGGATCGTCGCAATATGATGGGAATGATAGACCATCTATTTGCAGTCCGGGCAGGGGTTGAGAGGTAACTTCCGGCCTATCCAGCCGGCGCCCTTGCCGTTTCCCAGCATGCCCTCGCTAATATCCAGGACCTGTGTATAACCATGGCCGCGAAGCAACCGGCCGGCATGCTTGGAACGTACGCCGGCGGCGCAGATCAGGGCGACCGGCGTGGTTTTGTCCCGCTTGGTCAGGGTGGCAATGCGGTTGAGAAAGCCGGCGCTGCCCAGCCTGGAGTGGATTGTGGCCCGCTTGGCCCCGCTTGGCACGCCGGTTTCCTGCCATTCGTCCGGCCAGTGGATATCTATGATCGTGACCTGACCGTCACGCGCCAGGCGCGAGGCCTGATCCGGGACTACCATGGTGTGGGCCAGGGTGCCTTGCGCGACCGTAGCCCTCGCGACGCCATCTTCCGTCATGATCCAGCCGCCGCCGAGGAGGACGGCCAGAACCAGCAATGCCGCCGCCTCGGCCAAGGCCGGGCGCCGTCGGATACGCAACCATTCGCGCCAGGGTATCATCGATCATCCTTCCCCAATCTATATCGGCGATATATAGTGCCCCTGCGCGGATTTGGCTGCTCATCATCGGATCAAGATCACGTGAGGTGCAAACTGGCGGGCCGTGTCTCAACTCAAATTTGTCACTTATTGACGCTGGTGATGTTTTTGTGCCGCCGGGGCACCATATTTTTAGCAAGGCCTCCGTACAGCCGTAAAATGACGTCGTAGCAATGGAAAGGACAGAAACCATGCGCGCGCGAGATATCATGACAACGAATGCTGTCACCATTAATCCCGATGCCGATATTGTCAGCATCGCCCAATTGTTGATCGACAAGAATATTAGCGACGTTCGTGGTGGCTGCGCCTGGTCCCGACACCGGAACAGGACGTTAAGGATTTCGTAAAAGCCCATGGCCGCACCGCCGCCAATATCATGACCAGGAACATTGTCACCATCGAGGAAAATACGGTAACCACTGCGATTGCCGATTGTTGGGAGATAACCGGATCAAACGGGTGCCGGTACTGCGTGATGGAGGCCCAGTCGGTATCGTATCCTGCGGTAATCTGCTACAAGCTTTGGTCGGCCACCGCGACGATGGTTATGCCGCGCCCACCGCCGATGACCGCACGGTGCGCCAGGCGGTCTAAGCGGCGCTGCAGTGCAAGGGCTGGACCTTGCCTCGCCGCGACCAACGTCATGGTTACCGATAGCGTGGTGGAGCTGTGGGGCTGGTTCGAAACGGAAGCAGAGCGCCGGGCGATGATCGTCGCGGCGGAGGAAGACGCCGGTATGCAAAAGGTTATTGATCATCTGGGCGCGATGCCGCCCAGAACCTAGCGGCGGCATAACGATTTTGAATTATGGGGCGTGAATGAAGCGGCAACGAAGCGAAACGAAACAGGGCTCCACCGGGCGGCGCAAGCGGTCCAAGCCCAGTACGGAGCCGATCATGGCCTATAATTCGAGAATAAAGCTGGGGATCCTGGCCACGCCGTGCGTTTTGGCGGCGGTCTCCGCCCTTTACGCCGCGCTTACCGGCATTGATTTGCTAGGTGGTGGTACGGGATTGCATCTTGCCGCCGCCTTTATCGGTGGTTTGACAGCCTTTACCTTGTTGCAAATGGCGTTCGACAAAAAGCCCGTTCTGGTCATTAATGATGAGGGTATCCGTTGCCGCCGCCCCGACGTGGGCCTAATACCCTGGCAAGCGGTGGTCGGTATCGGTACCTCCAAGGCGACGTTACTGCGCAAGGTCTTGATGATCGCGGTTGACGAGAACGAACTGGGCGAGCAGGCGGCCCGCCATATGCGTCGGCGGGTAGGCTTGTTCGGTGCCTTTTCACCCCAGGTGGCCAAGTTCGAAGGTCAGATGACGGGCTGGCCATCGGTCCACGTGCCGATCTCTTATTTCGCCATGTCCGCACTGGAGCTGGAAAAACTGCTGTTGGAAAAAATTCAGTTCCACGGGAAGTGATAGCGGGGCTCCGGCGGCCGGCGAGCCATTCCAGCATCGTTGTGATTAAACAAAAAAAGCCCCCGGACCGATGGCCGGGGGCTTTCTTGTTGTGTCGTTTGCGTTGATCGGCGGAGGCTTATCCCTTGCCGGCCTTGCCAATCTTCTTCATATCGGTTTCCTGATCGCTCAGGACCATGCGCTTGTAGCCTTCGACGCCTTCGCCCATTTCCTCGGGCCATTCAAGGGTCATCAACTCGAACCGAATATCCTTTGAAGCGAACAACACCACAGTGCTTTGCAGCCAAACCGCTATCCCGGATAACAAGGCGACGATCAGGCCGACGCCTAGAACGGACTTGATGATCCAGCGATGGCTCATGCCCACCAAAGAGGCTGAAATCTCGTTGGTGACGTAGGAGTCATAGGTGAAGATATAGCAGAAATAGATCACCACGATTGTGTAGGGGATCATGAAGAACGTGGTGCCGACAAACTCGATAAGGGCCTGAGTCTTGGTCTGCAAATGCATGCGCAGCAGATCGACCCGGACATGGCGGTTATGGGTAAAACCATAACCCAGGACCAACGAGAACAGGGCCGTGTGCACATGCCATTCCAGTTCCTGCAACATGGTGGATTGGAAATACAAACTTACATTCTCGACCAGCCAAAGCTGAAAATCAAAGGCTGTATTGGTAAGCTTACGTCCGAACACATCTATCATGGTGAAGAGGACCAGGGGGAGGATAAAAAATGCTCCCCGCTGGCCGATAAAATCCACGATAGTCTTCAGCTTGTAAGACACCTGCACCATTGGATGAGAGCTTATCTCGCGGGGGGCCATTGTTTGTTCCGTCATTACATCGCCTCCAATCTAAGCGTACACTATGCCCGGCAGCCACAGCGCGATCTTAGGCCAGATCAGCACCAGGATAACCCCGAAGCATTGGATAAGCACGAACGGTATAATGCCCAAATAGATGTTCTTGATATCCACTTCCTTTGGCGCAATGCCTTTCATATAGAACAGCGCAAAGCCGAATGGTGGCGTCAGGAACGATGTCTGTAGGTTGATAGCGACCAGAACGGTAAACCAGTAAACCACTGCTTCATCGGCCACATGGCCGGAGAAATCCAGCGCGGCGACCAGCGGCGCGAATACCGGCAGAACGATCAAGGTGATCTCAACCCAATCCAGGAAGAAGCCCAGGAAGAAGACAATCGTCATGATCAGGAACAACAGGCCCCAGGAACCAAGGCCGGCTTCCAGGATCAGTTCCTCAACTACGTCATCACCGCCCAATGAGCGGAAGACGTAGGCAAAGCAGGTTGCCGACATAACGATGAAGAAAATCATCGCGATGGTTAGGCCGGATGACTGGCAAACGCCCTTCACAACGTCCCATTTCAAGGTGCCCTTGAAGACGGCGATAACCATGGCACCAAAGGCCCCGACGGCGCCTGCTTCCGAAGGCGTGGCCCAACCCAGCAAGATAGAGCCCTTAATGAAGGCAATCAGGAACACCGGCGGGAAGAAGCCTCGGACCAATAGAGGGCCCAACTCATTGGAAGGTACATGCAGCAACTCGGGCGGCAGAGGCGGCGCGATGCTAGGCTTAATACTGGCCCAGGAGGTCACGAAGATCAGATACAGCGCAGCCAGCACCAGGCCGGGAATAATCGCCGACATGAACAGGGTGCCGACCGAAATCGACAGCAGATCGGCCATGATGATCAACATGATCGAGGGTGGGATTAAAATACCCAAGGTGCCTGAAGCAGCGATCACACCGGTCGATAGGGTCTGGGCATAGCCCTGGCGCAGCATCACCGGTAGTGCCAGCGCCGTCATCATCGTCACTGAGGCACCGATAATGCCGGTCATCGCCGCCAGAATGGTGCCCATGACGGTGACGGCGAGGGCCAGCGCACCTGGCACCCGGCGCAGCAGCACCTGGCAGCAATACAACATTTCATTGGCGATGCCGCTTCGTTCCATCATCGTACCCATGAAGACAAATGTGGGCACCGCTACCAGGACCAAATTTTCTGCGGCCATACCCCATATTCGCGGCATGAAATTAAAAAATTCAATGAGCTTGAACATATCCATGCTGTAGCCGATCAGGCCGAAGGCAAGCCCCAGGCCGCCCAGGATAAAGGCTACCGGATAACCGCTAAATAGCAGGGCCGCTAGGCTCAAAAACATAAAGATCGGGAGATATTCGCTAAAAAATTCCATAATTCAATTTCCGTTGCGGCATGTACTGCCGACTACTCTATGCTGTTAGAAATCCTACCGGCTGCGGTCCCGCTCGGCAAATTCGCCTGAAGAGCATTAGTGACGCGGTTCTTAATTATAGGTTGCCAATATTACTGGGCCCCGGAAATCCGGGGCCCAGTTCTATTGCAATCAAGACCTTAAATGGTCAAGCCCGACGATCAATTGAGATAACCGTGGTCTTTCCAAACCTTGTACTTGGCACGGAAAGAAGTATAGCTATCAGCTATCTCCTTGAACAATGGATCCTTGGCAGCCATCTCAGCCTGCACTGCATCCCAAGCTTTGCTCAGCTTCGCCAAGTCGGCATCGGACCAGCGCACCGAAGTAACGCCCTTGGCCTTCAGCTTGGCCATGGCTTCAAACTGCTTGGCTTCCGAGCGCACGAACGACCAGGTGATCGAGTCGCCGCAACCAGCCGAGATGATCGCTTTCTGCGACTTCGACAGGCCGTCCCAGCCCTTCTTATTCATCAGCAGCTCGCCGATTGACGATTGCTGATGCCAGCCTGGGAAGTAGTTGAACTTGGCGATCTGATAAAAGCCCAGGTCATAGTCGATTGAAGGCATGGAGAATTCGGTGGCGTCGATCACGCCGCGTTCCAGGGCCGGATAGATGTCGGCACCCGCCAGCAACTGGGTGGATACTCCGAGTTTGGTCATGACAACAGCGCCCAGACCAAAGAAGCGCATCTTCAGACCCTTCAACTCATCAATCGAGTTATACCGTTTGCGGAACCAGCCCGAGGTCTCTGGGGCGATGGCTGCACAATGTAAGCCATGCACGCCATTCTCGTGGTACAGGCGGTTATAGATCTCGTCGCCGCCGCCATACTCCATCCAGGCCAAAAGTTCGCCTGCGCGGGGACCGAACGGCACAGCCGTGAAGAAGGAAAGGGCGGGGAATTTACCAGTGTGATAGCCTGCGGTGCCCCACATGGCATCAATCGAACCTTGCTTGACCGCATCCCAACCCTGCAGGGTCGGAACCAGAGAACCAGGCTCGAAGAATTTGATCTTCATCGCACCGCCGGACATATCCGTGACGATGTCTTGATAACGCCGCGCCACTTCGCCGATAATCGACAATTTGGAACCGAATGCACTTTGCATTTTCCAGTTCAACTTCTCAACCGCGTTGGCGGATGAAGAAGCGCCAGCCACCAGTGTCAATGACACTACGGCAGCCGTTGATAGTTTCAATATTCCTTTAAGTCCCACGATAGCCTCCCTGAGAATTTCCGTAGGTTGAAGTCGTCGCCAATACAATGTTGTTCGGGACGATACGTCAACGTATAAATTTGCAAAATTCCATATTTTTTCCTTGTTTTCACAAGAATCGGCCATTTGGATAAGAATATTGCCACCCATGGCCACGAGAAATATCAAAAGCTGGCCGCTGAAATTATGTGGCCCAGGTCAATTATCCACCAAATGGCACGTCGGATTTGAAGCGGCGGAGGGCTATACAGCTGGTGAAAATTTTAAATTGTAACGCGTCCGGCACCATCAAGCCGGATGGATAATCTGCCAACAGCGCTGCGCTGAATGAGGGCAGCAGTGTCACGGCCTGGCTTGGATCAAGCATGCTGGAACGTTCCAATTCGCCGGATTAATCCTGCCCGTTGACAGTCCCGGTTCGGGACATTAGGCCGTCGTCAGGCCATGGTCAGCACCCCAGCCCAGGCCCGCGGCGGTGCCGGCGCGAGGATTGTATTCGCAGCCGATCCAGCCGTCATAGCCGGCGGCATCAATGGCGGCGAACAGATACGGGTAATTGATCTCGCCCTCGTCCGGCTCCCGCCGGTCGGGCGGATTGGCAATTTGCACATGGCCGATATCGGGTAGGCAGTCCTCAAACCGGCGTACCAGATCCCCTTCCATGATCTGCACATGATAGACGTCGAACTGCAGGCGCAGGTTTGGCCGCCCCAACTCCGCCATAATGCCCCTGGCCTGGGAGGTGGTCTGCAGGAACATGCCCGGCACATCGCGCTTGCCATTAATGGGTTCCATCATAAGATCCAAGCCAAGGGGCGCCAACTGATCGGCGGCCCAGGCCAGGTTCTCCCGATAAGTATCTTCAAAGGCGGTGCGTTCCGGGCCGTCCTCGGGCGCCAGGCCGGCGACCGCATGGATCCTGTTGCAGCCAAGGGCCTGGGCATATTCAATGGCCTGGCCGATATCGTCGCGGTATTCCGATTCGCGTTCCGGCAGACAGGTTAGGCCCCGCTCGCCATTGCTCCAATCGCCGGCGGGCGCATTGATCAAGACCATTTCCAGACCGCCGGCGTCTAGCCAGTCCTTCAGATCGGCCGTGCAGTGAACATAGGGGAACAGGCTCTCCACGCCCTTGAAGCCGGCCTTGGCGGCGGCGGCGTAGCGTTCCTTGTCTGGCATCTCGGTAAACAGCACGGTCAGATTGGCGGCAAATTTCGGCATCTCGGCTCCGGGCGTTATGGGCACTTTTTCCTATCCCCATCTTGCCTGATAACCCCGTGCCATGCCACGTTGGCGTGCGGGAAAACAGGAATTCGGGATACATGGCGGAGGGTTGGCTGAAAACGTCGGCGGCGGAGAGTGGCACGGTGCTGTTGCGGGCCGGCGGCCATTGGGATGCCCGCAACGCAACGCGGCTGGATTTTCAACTGCGGGGGCTGGCGCCCGCCGACAGCATGCCGGTCGTGCTCGACCTGGGGGAGGTCGAACGCCTGGATACCGCCGGAGCCTGGTTGTTGTATCGCACTCTCAAGCTCTACCAGGCGGGCGGCGGCCAGGCTGAATTCAGCGGCCTAACGCCAGCCTACCGGACCATGCTGGAGCAGGTTGCTGCCAACGATCAACCGGCCGAGATTGAACCGCCGCGCCGGGCGGCTCTGCTGGCCGTGTTGGAGCGGGTGGGCCGGGGCGCCGTCGATGTCGGCGTGGAGGCAAAACAGCAGGTGGCCTTTCTGGGACTGTTGCTGGTCTGCTTGGCGCGTAGCCTGCGCCATCCCAGCCGGCTGCGCCTTGTGTCCCTGGTCTATCATATGGAAAAGGTAGGCTTTAACGCCCTGCCTATCGTCGGATTAATTTCATTCTTGATCGGCGTGGTGCTGGCCTACCAGGGCGCGACGCAACTGCAACGCTTCGGCGCCGAGATCTTCGTGGTCAACCTGATCGCGGTCTCGGTGCTCCGCGAGATCGCCATTCTGTTGACCGCTATCGTGGTCGCCGGCCGCTCTGGCAGCGCCTTCACGGCAGAGATCGGCTCCATGGTGGTGAACGAGGAAGTGGACGCCATGCGCACTTTGGGGCTCGACCCCATGGAGGTGCTGGTCCTACCCAGGGTTCTGGCCCTGGTCATCACGCTGCCCTTGCTGGCTTTCTTCGCCGACATGCTGGGCCTGTTTGGCGGCATGCTGATGTGTTGGGCGACCCTGGATATTTCACCGGGCCTGTACCTCGAGCGGCTGCAGGACGCGGTGTCGCTCTGGTCGTTCTGGGTCGGCATGATCAAGGCGCCGTTTTTCGCCTTTCTGATCGCCATGGTCGGCTGCCTCGAGGGCTTGCGGGTTACACGCAGTGCGGAAAGCGTTGGCCAGCAGACCACCCGCTCGGTGGTTACCGGCATCTTCATGGTGATCGTGGTGGATGCCATGTTCTCGATCTTCTTCGCCGCTGTAGGGGTTTAGGACATGGAAGATGCTATTATCCGTGTGCGGGGCCTTAGAACCCAGTTCGGCGATCAAGTTATTCATGACGGGTTGGACCTGGAGGTGCGCCGGGGCGAAATCCTGGGCATCGTTGGCGGTTCGGGCACAGGTAAATCGGTGCTGTTGCGGACGATCATCGGCCTTAACCGTCCCGCCGCCGGAAGCATTGAAGTGTTCGGACAGGATTTGGCCGAGATCACGCCGGAGGAACGCCTGGCAGTGGAGCAGCGCTGGGGTGTGCTGTTTCAGGATGGTGCCTTGTTCTCGTCCTTGACTGTGGCGCAGAATATAGAAGTGCCCATGAAGGAGCACCTGGGCATGCCGGCGCGGTTGCGCGATGAGATCGCTGCGCTGAAGATTGCCATGGTTGGCCTGCCACCCGAGGCGGGTTCGAAATATCCCTCGGAATTGTCCGGCGGCATGCGCAAGCGCGCCGGCCTGGCCCGCAGCCTGGCCCTGGATCCAGATTTGATTTTCCTTGATGAACCGACCGCCGGCCTCGATCCCATAGGGGCCGCGAATTTCGATCAATTGATCCGGCGCCTGCAGGTCAATCTGGGTCTGACGGTGTTCATGGTGACCCATGATCTGGACAGCCTGCATGCCATCTGTGACCGCATCGCGGTGTTGGCGGAGAAGCGTGTTATGGTGGTTGGACCCATGGCTGATATGCTGCGTCACGAACACCCCTGGCTGAAGGAATATTTTCATGGCCCCAGGGCCCGCGCGGCACAGCCCCAGAAGGAAGAGCTGTTAGAAGAGGTGAGAACCTAAAATATGGAAACACGGGCCAATCATGTGGTGATCGGATCGTTCGTGCTGATCGTGGTTCTAGGCTTGTTCGGCTTTGTCTTGTGGCTGGCGAAGATCGAAATCGATCAGGAATTTTCCTACTACCAAGTCAAATTCGAGGAAGCGGTTTCCGGCCTGCCGCTGGGTGGCGACGTGCGTTACAGCGGCATTCCCGTTGGCGCCGTTACAGCCATTGAAATCGCCAAGGATGATCCGGCTAAGGTTCTGGTCACCCTGGAGGTGGCGCGGGACACGCCGGTGCGTGCCGATACGGTGGCCAAACTCGAATTGCAGGGCATCACCGGTGTTGCCTTCATCCAGTTGCGCGGCGGCACGGCGGCGGCCGGTCCGCCAAGGCCGGGTCTAAAAGGTGCGTTGCCGCAATTGCAATCGGAGCGCTCCGCGATCCAGGCCTTTTTTGCCGGCGCGCCTGAATTGATCAACCGGGCGATTGTCCTGGTGGACGCGGTGACCAAGCTGGTGAACGAGGATAACCGCGTGGCCTTTGGCAAAATCCTGACCAATGTTGAAGACCTGAGCGGGCGCCTCGCCAACCACGGACCCGAGTTGGAGCAGATGCTTGGCGATGTGCAGCAGATCGCCGGAAAGACCAACGAGCTGATGGGGCGCCTGAACAGTCTGATAGATGGTGCCGATGCCACCCTGTCCGTGGCCCGTGGCACCTTGAGCACGGCGGATGGTCTGATGGAAGGGGAACTGCGCCAGACCTTGTCGGATTTGAGCGCTGCCTCCAAGGAGTTCGAGGCCGTGGGCAAGGAACTGAATACCCTGGTGGTGGACAACCGCCAGGGATTGACGGCCTTCTCCAACGACGGCTTGCTGGAATTGACCCGGTTCCTGGAAGAGGCGCGGGTCTTGATCTCGTCGGCGACCTTGTTGATCGAGGATCTGCAAAGCGATCCGGCGCAATTTCTTTTTGGTGGCCAGGGTGGCGGTTTCGAGGCGGAATGATGACGATGACACAGTTTAGAAAAAAATGGCTGGCATGGATTTGCCTAGGCTCGGCCGCTTTTGTTTTGCTGGGCTGCGACGGTCTGTTGCCCTCACTGGGTGGTCCGCCACCCAATTTATACACCCTGACGCCGAAGAGCACCTTCGCCAAGGGTTTGCCCCAGGTTGAATGGCAGTTGGTGGTGGAGGAACCGGTCGCCTCAGGCGGCTTGAACGTTGATCGCATCGCCTTGCGCGTTTCGGCCACGGAATTGAAATATTTCGCCCGGGCCCGCTGGACCGAGCGGGCCCCACGCCTGTTACAGACCTTGCTGGTGGAAAGCTTTGAAAACAGCGGTGCCATCATTGCCGTGGGCCGCAAGGCCATCGGCCTGCGTTCCGACTACAATCTAAAGACCGAGATGCGGGAATTTCAGGCGGAATATTTCGACGCTGGCGGCAAACCCAATGTGCGGGTGCGCTTGAATGCCAAATTGGTGAAATTGCCCCAGCGCGCGATTATTGCCTCGAAGACCTTTGAAGCCGCCATCGAGTCGGAAGGCACGGATATTCGCCAGGTGATCAAGGCATTCGACCGGGCCCTGGGCAGGGTCTTGCGTCATACCGTGGAATGGACCTTGAAGACGCCTCCAAGGGAGTAATCACGGAGCATCAGCTCCGTAGGGCCTCAGCCATATCCTTGCCGGGCGAGACGGGGATGATCTCGAATTCCACTAGGTCCGACCATTCGACTGCCCAACGTTGCAGCAGCGTAAGATCATCGCATTCCATGATTTGGAAACAGCGGCCCAGATCGGCTGAAACCCAGCTGCCATGAAATGCAATGCCATCGGGCACCATGCGTCCCTTGGTGTTGAAGCGGTCATAGACAGCCCGTGCGTCCTGATTGCGGAAATGTTCAATCACCATATACAGCATGCGGTGGAGCCTCCTGGTTGGTGCTTGTTTTAAGCGGCGCCGTGGGACCGCCGGCCGTAACGCAGGCGGGTTAGTGCCGGAAGCGGCGAGGGAACGGGGCACAGCAGTTTTTCTGCCCGTCGTCTTACCTTGCCGATACGCAAGGTATGGGCGATGCGCCGCTCCAGGAATTCCCAGGTCTCGGCGCAATCATCCGATGCATCATCCACCCAATGCAGCAGCGCGCTACCATAAACCGCAGCCAGCAGGGCACGCTTGCTGTAAAAATTGAAATCGGTGCTGCTATCACCGGCGGCTCGCCAAATGGCGTCAACCGTGTGGTACAGACCCCGCATGGCGCTGGGCGCCCGGCCCGGTAACAACTGCAGGGTCAAGGCGCGGCGAATGCTCTCTTTATGGGGCCCCAAAATTTCCAGGCGCAGGCGGACAATGCCGCTGATCCGCTCGCGCACAGGGCCCTGGTTCAGGCCAAGGGCGGTGGCCTGGGCCACCATCTCGCGGTCGGCTTCGGCCATGAAGAATTGCAACAGCTGTTTTGCGCCGCCAGGGAAGGCGGATCTGACTGATACGGGATCGATCCCGGCGCGGACCGCTGCCTCCATACCGGCACTCAAGGCATCGTCGGACCAGCCGTCGAACGGCACGGCGCGCAAGGCACCTTCCAAAATGGCCCGCCGGGTCTCACCTCTCGTTCCACTCATGTATCTTCCGCCTCTGTTTGGTCCTGTTCCCTGGCGCGGGTTTCGGCGATGACATGGCGCATCTCGCTCTCGAAAATCAGGCCAGTCAGATTGCGCATGCGCTGGGGATAGAGAATCCCGTCGAGGTGGTCGCATTCATGCTGCACTACGCGGGCAAGAAAACCATCCACGGTGCGGTCGATCACCTCGCCATCCAGTCCCACGCCATGATAGCGCAGTTGGCTGTAACGAGGCACCAGGCCGCGCAGGCCCGGCAATGACAGACAACCCTCCCAGTTCTCTTCCATCGTCTCGCCCCCAGGTTCGAGGACCGGTTCGAGAACCGGGTTGATCAAGACGGTCAGGGGCGCTTCGTCCCCGGCCACGCTCTCCGGCTCCGTCTCGGGCACACGGAATATCACCAGGCGCAGCGGCACATGCACCTGTGGGGCGGCCAGCCCGACGCCCGGCGCATCGATCATGGTCTCCAGCATATCGCTGGCCAGGGCGCGGATTTCCGGTGACGTCGGTTCGGCGACAACCTTGGCGGGGCGGCGCAGAACGGGGTGGCCCATGCGGGCGATTTTCAGAATAGCCATGGCCCCAATATGGCCCTAGTTGATGATCTTTTTCCAGTAGGTATCTTTCGAGGCCAGCTTGCCGTCCCTGAAGGTATAGATATCGACCGCGCGCACATCGAACGGCCCCGTGGCATGAAAATCACCCTGCGCCCGATAAGTGGTGAAGATCCGCTCGCCGCACGGATGCTGTTCGGCTTCGGTAAAGCGGATCGGTGTCTTCAACTGACCGGAGCGTTCCGCCACCGCCGCGCAGGCCGCCGCCGGGCCGTGCAGGACGCGGCCATCGGGGTTGTCGGGACCTTCATAGAAAATCCAGACAAAATCCTCCGTCACCAGTTCCGCCGTCGCCGCTACGTCATTGCTGTTGAAGACCTTTGAGAAGGCCGCCAGATGCGCCGCTTTGTCATGCGTCTGCTTTGACATGAAATATTACTCCTTTTCACCCAAGGCCAGGGCCAGTTTGGGCGGCTTCAAGCCGTCGGCCTCTTCCGCCGGGAAGTTGAGCTCCACCGTGATGCCGTTGGGATCCTGGAGGAAGACCTGATAAAGGTTCTGCGCCCCGGCCTGCTGCTCGATATAGGTGATGCCCTTTGAGGCCAGATAGGACAGGGTCTGCTTCAGGCCGCTGGCGCGGAAGGCAACGTGATGGATGGGGCGGCCGCCGCGCGCGATGTCGTCGCGGCTGCTGGTTGCCGGGGACTTGCCGTCGATCTCATCCTTGGGTGCTTGGGCGATGTGAATGACATCGCCGTCGTCCAGATAGAGCCAGTTGACCGGGACCCCGAAGTCAGGGTGCATGCCCTGGCGAAAACCCAGCACGTCCACGTACCATGTGGTTGTCGCCTCAATGTCGTCGGCGATGATCAAAAAATGTTCCAGATGCGAGACCGGCATGTCTGATATTCCTCCTTCAACCAAAGGCAACGGTACGTCAGCCGTTGTGGTGCCGCAACGTGCTCTGTTATGAAACAACGCGCCCTTGACCTGAACCGGACGGTATAATTCTAAGGCTTCGTTCAGGAATTCATTTCAGCCGATGAGGATACTCATGCAACGTTTCGCCCTGGTTCTGTTGCCTTTCGCCCTAGTGCTCATGATTTTGCCGGCGTGGGCAGGGCAGAGCACCAATGACAAGATCCGCCAGTTGATCGAGATGGATGGCGCCCAGGCCGTGACCGATGGGGTGATCGACCGCCAGCGCCCCCTGGTCCGCAAGAGCTTTCTGGCCGGGCACCCCGGCGCCTCGAACAAAATGGCTGATGCCTATGTGGATGCCTTCGCCGCCGAGCTAACCGTGCGCCGGGACGAGTTTCTGGATCTGATCGTGGCGGTCTATGCCAAGACCTTCACGGCGGAGGAAATCGATGGGCTGCTGGCCTTTCACGCCTCGCCCTTGGGGCAAAAGGCTCGCAGCGTGGCGCCTTCGATCCTGCTGGGCGGCCGTCAGGCCGGTGCGACCTGGGGCAAGAAACACGGTGCCGCTGTGGCTGCCGCCGCCATGGCCAAGCTGAAAGCCATGGGTTACACCGTCAAATAGCCGCTAATATAGACTCCAGGCAGTCCATGAAACGGTCGAGCTCGTCCTCCGTATTGTAATAATGCACGCCCATGCGGTTCATGATCGCGATGCCGCGATGATGCATGTCTTGTTGGGTTGAGCGCGCGGAGGAGACCGAGATGTTAATGCCGGCGGCAGCACAGGCGGTGGCAACCTGTTCGGCGGGCGTGTCGGCAACCGAAAAACTGATGATGCCGGATTTTTCGGCGCCCAGATCCTGCACCGTGATGCCGGGCAGGGCCGCCATGCGTTGGCGCAAGCCGTTGGCCAGGCCTTGCACCCGTTCAGCAATGGCATCCAGGCCGATTTCCAGGGCGTAATCAACGGCAACGCCCAGGCCGACCTTGCCGGCCACATAATTCTCCCAATTCTCGAACCGCCGCGCGTTGGGCAGCACCTCGTATTGCTCCGGCGCGGTCCAGGTCGCGGCATGCAGGTCAAGGAACGGCGGATCAAGCTGCTCCAGCATGCTATCGCGGACATAAAGAAAACCCGTGCCCCGCGGGCCGCGCAGGAATTTGCGCCCCGTCGCCGACAGCATGTCGCAACCGATGGCCTCCACATCCAGGGGAATCTGGCCGGCGGACTGGCAGGCATCCAGCAGATAGGGCACGCCCGCGTCACGCGCCACCTTGCCGATTGCGGCGGCGGGGTTGATCAGGCCACCATTGGTCGGCACATGGGTGATGGAGATCAGCTTGACCCGGTCGTCAATCATATTAGCCAGGGCGGTGGCGTCCGTTTGCCCAGCATTGTCGTTGGGTACGACGCGGACTTCGATGCCGTCGCGTTCAGCCCGCTGCAGATAGGCGATATAGTTGGAGGCATATTCCGAGATAGCGGTCAGCACCACATCGCCCGGCCCCATGGGGAGGCCGTAAAATGCCATGTCCCAGGCGACGGTGGCGTTCTCGACCACGGCCAGTTCGTCCAGCCCGCAGTTCAACAAACGCGCAAGTGCGCCATAGGTATTATCCAACGCCCCTGCTGCCGCATCCTCGGCCTCGTAACCGCCGATTTCCGCCTCCAAACGCAGGTGCGTGATCAGCGCATCAAGCACCGGTTGTGGCATCAAGCCGGCGCCGCAATTGTTCAAATGAATGACTTTTTCGGCGCCCGGTGTTTCGGCGCGGATTCTGTCCATGTCCATGCTGGTCTCGTTCCTGGTTCACTGATGATGTGTGCTGAGGCTGTTTACATAGCATTGCGCCAACAGATAACATCAATCGAATTGGTTGCGCTGTTTTTTCATGAGTGCCACGCTGATTTCGCCTGAGTTGGCGTCCACGATCTCGAAATTCTCCATCGGTTGCGAATCCGGGAAAAACAATGGGAGACCTTTGATGACGACGACGCATTTCAAGAACGTGGATTGGATTGTTGCCTGGGACGACAGCCTGAACGGGCACGGTTATCTGAAGGGCGGCGACCTAGTCTTTACGGGCAATGAGATCACCTTTATTGGCCGCGGCTATGGTGGTGATAGTGACAAGGTCATCGACGGCGCCGGTAAGTGCCTGATCCCGGGTCTGGTTGATATTCACGGCCATCCCTGCACTGAGGTGCTGTACCGGGGTATCCGCGAGGATCACGGCGTTCCGGCCCATTATATGACTGGCTTGTACGAGCGCTCGTGCGCCTACCGCGCCGACCCCGAGGATTTGAAGTACGGCGCTGAGGTATCCTATTCCGACCTAATGCTCAGCGGCGTCACCACCCTGGCCGATGTCACCTCGCCCTATCCCGGCTGGCTAGATGTGATGGAACGGAGCGGCCTGCGCATGTATGCCGCGCCCGGCTTCAACACGGCGAGCTGGCGCCTGCCCAATGGCCACGAACTTCACGTTGTCGACGATATCGCCAAGGGCAAGCGGGATTTTCAGACCGCCCTTGATATCGTCGACGGCTTTCGGGCGCATCCATCGGGGCGCCTCTCGGGCATGGTCTCGCCCAGCCAGATCGAAAACAATACTCCCGAAATTCTGATGGAAAGCTATGCCGCTGCCAAGGAACGCGGCATCCCCTGGACTATCCATGCGGCCCAGGCGGTGCTTGAGTTCAACATCATGGTGCAGCGCCATGGCATGACGCCGATCCAGTTTCTGGCCGAGCACGGCCTGCTGGGCCGGGGCACGATTATCGCCCACGCGATCTTCTTGGACGATAATTCCTGGATCCGCTGGCATACCAAGACCGACCTGAAGCTGCTTGGCGACAGTCACACCGCGATCGCCCATTGCCCCACGCCGTTCATGCGCTATGGCCCGGTGTTGGAGAATTTTGCCCGCTACCGGGAGGCCGGCGTGGTGGTCGGCATCGGCACCGATACCCTGCCGCACAACTTTATCGAGGATATGCGCTATGCCGCCATTCTGGCCCGTGTCGCCAGCCGGGATGCCCATGCCGCCTCGACGGCAGATGTCTTCCACGCCGGCACGGCGGGGGGCGCCGAGGCGCTGATGCGCGACGACATCGGTAGGCTGGCTGTGGGCGCCAAGGCGGATCTGGTGGTCCTGGATCTGACCAATCCGGTGATGATGCCGGTACGCGATCCCCTGGTCAGTCTGATCCACTCAGCCGCTGAGCGGGCGGTCAAGGATGTCTATATCGACGGCCGCCAGGTGGTCCGCGACCATGAAGTCATTACCCTGGACCGTGAAGGTGCGGCGACCCGTCTGGCGGGTGCCCAGGCAAGGTTGGAGGAAGGCGTGCCGGAGCGGGATTATGCGGGCCGCTCAAGCCTTGAAATTTCGCCCCTAAGCTTGCCTGAATTACCCTAACCGCCATGTCGGTTAGGGCCGGTGTTGCCGTTTCTTGAGCCTGGTCAAGGCGCGAGGATTAGCTCTTCGTCATGTAAGGGCTGAAATTCTCGGAGGGATTTGCCGTGTACATGCAATGTAACAGTGTTCGCCGCCTCATGGCCGCCATTTCGTTGCCGGCTATCGCCAGCCTGTCGCTGGCATGTGTTTCGGACGCCGCTGGCGACCCTGCACAAATTCAATGGCGTGACCGATCAATTCCCGACCACGCCAACGAGCGGCATACGCGATCTGTAAGGTAAGGCCGAGACCACCCTGCCGGCCATCGGCGGGGTTGGCGGTATCAAGCTGTTCGGGGCCTATCATGAATTCAGCGATGATGCCGGCCGCGCAAATTACGGCCGCGAATGGAACCTTGGCGTGGCCAAGTCCTTGGCCTCTGATATGCGCGTTGTCACCGACCTGGGAAAAGTGACTTTCAGGCTGCAGTACGTCGACTGCCATACCGATACCTTTGGCGTCGATATCTCCAAGCTCTGGTTGACCGTTAATTTCAAGCTGAAGCCGAAATAATCTCCCCGCCAGGTTCGACGCCGCCGCTGCTATCATCTATGGTCGGCCCTCAGTCCATGCATAGGGGTTGATCTAAAATGAACAAGCAAGCTGGTAGTATTGAGCGGATTGCCGAATGGCAATCGGAATTGACTGAAATCCGGCGTGATATTCATGCCCATCCAGAATTGGGCTTTGAAGAAAACCGGACCTCGGACCTGGTAGCGGGAAAGCTGGCCGGTTATGGCTGTGAAGTACACCGTGGCCTGGGCAAGACGGGTGTCGTCGGCACCTTGCGCGTGGGCAATTCAACACGCTCGGTCGGTCTGCGGGCGGACATGGACGCCCTGCCCATGCAGGAAGTCAATACGTTCGAACACCGCTCCACCTACGATGGCAAGATGCATGCCTGCGGCCACGATGGCCATACCACCATGTTGCTGGGCGCCGCGCGCTATCTGGCCGAGACCATGGAATTCGACGGCCAGGTGCATTTCATCTTTCAGCCGGCCGAGGAAGGTATCGGCGGGGCCAGGGCAATGATCGAGGACGGCCTGTTCGAGCAATTTCCCTGCGACGTTATCTATGGCATGCACAATCGCAAGAACCTCGAAGTGGGCAAATTCGCGGTGCGGCCCGGCCCGATGATGGCGGGTGGCGGCTTTTTCGATATCAATATTGAGGGCGTCGGCGCCCATGGCGCCCGACCCGAGAGCGGCGTTGATCCCGTGGTTGTCTCGGCACAGATTATCACTGCGCTGCAGACCATCGTGTCGCGAAACCTCTCCTCGAACGAAACCGCCGTGATTTCTATTACCCAGATGCATGCCGGCGATGCCTATAACGTGATCCCGCAAAAAGCTTATCTGGCGGGCACCGTGCGCAGCTTCTCGGAAAATGCCATGGCCACGGTAGAAAAAAACATGCGCCGGATTATCGAGGGCGTGGCTACCAGCATGGGCGCCAAGGCCGATTTCGATTTCCGCTATCTATTCGCGCCCACCGTGAATACACCCAGCGAGGCAAACTTTGTCTCGGATGTACTTTCCGAAATGGTCGGGGAAGAGAACATCGACCGCAACGGCCCGTTGATCATGGCGTCCGAGGATTTTTCCTGGATGTTGCAAAAAGTACCGGGGGCCTATTTCAATATCGGCAACGGCCATGAAGGCGCTGTCCAGGTGCATAACCCGAGCTATGACTTCGATGATTCCGCACTGACTCTGGGCGCCTCTGCCTTCGTCAAGATCATCGAGACCCGCTTGGCCAGGGACGATTGATTCTGTCTAATACGGGAACGGCCCCGGCGAGAGATCGTCGGGGCCGTTCTTTCTCTGTGTACGGAAGCGGAAGGAAAATCCGTTTATAGGTTCTTGTGTGCGCCGTTGCAGAAAGGCTTGCCGTCGTTACGCCGGCAGCCGCACACGGCGTATTTCTTGGCCTCATCGACTTGGAATTTAAGCGGCGCAAAGTCACCGTCCGCTTTATGGGCGCCATCGCAAAACGGCTGTTTGGCGCTCTTGCCGCAGGTGCACCAATAGTAATCCTTGCCCGCTTCCAGCTCCATTACATATGGTGATTTCTTGGCAATCACTGCTTCTGACATCGAATTAAGACTCCTGAAAAAATTTACGTCGCAAGATTTAGATTGTTGCCGGGAAACTACGTCGTCGATCCCATGATGGCAATCCAGCCTTGGCGCATAACATTGTTTCCTTAAGAGGACAATTCACCAGCGGCGATCCTACAGCGCCGCGCCCAGGGCCCTGATCAGGCGGTCCATATCCGCCTCGTTGTTGTAAAGATGCGGCGTCACGCGCATGGACTGGCCACGGACCGAAACATACACGCCGTCCTGGCCTAAGCGTTCGGGCAGACCGGCGGGAACCTTGCCGGGAAAGCCCAGGCCCAGAAAATGTCCGGCCCGCATGCTCGGGTCCGAGATGCCGAGGCCCAGGGGCGCCGCACGCTCAGCTATGGCCGCCGTCATCGCCGTGAGCGTTTCCCCGATCGCCTCGACACCCCATTCCAATAGCTGTTCCATCGCCGCGACGGCCATGGGCAAGTGAATGAAATTAGCCCCTTCGCCCATATCATAGCGCCGTGCGCCGGGCTGAAATTCGGACTTATAGTCGACCAGGCCGGCGAAATTCTCACTATCCTTGCGGGCCATCCAGTTATGCTCCAGCGGCCGGCCATCCCGATGTTGCGGCGCGGCGTACATGAAACCAAGGCTGTAAGGGCCCATCATCCATTTGTAACCGGCGGCGACGGCAAAATCCGGCTGGATTTCCGTCACATCAAAGGGCAGGGCGGCGATGGATTGGGTCAGGTCGACGACCAGGGCGGCACCCATCTTGCGGCAGCGCCGGCCCACCGTCGTAAGATTAACCAGGCTGCCGTCGGTCCAATGACAATGGGGCAGGGCGACGATGGCGGTGTTGGTGGTAATGGCGTCGAGAATGCGCGGCGTCCAGCCATTGTTGCCGCCACGGGTGATGGTGACGATGTCTGCCTCGCGCTCCGCCGCTAATTCGCGCCAGGGATAGACGTGGGAGGGAAATTGATCCTGTAGCAGCAGAATTTCCTGGCCCTTGCTTGCCGGCAGATTTTGTGCCGCCGTTGCGGTGCCGTAGCTACAGGAAGGGATGATCGCGATGTCATCCGCCCGGGCGTTGATCAATTGGGCGAATAATTCTCGGGCTCGTTCGGGGGTGGAGAAGAAATCCGGTGGGCTGATCCGCCAGGGCTGCCCTTTTAGGGCCGCAGATTTCTGCCCCGCTGCGACCACTTTGTTCATCAAGGGGGACATATAGGCGCAGTTGAAATAAGCGACATCCTCGGGGATATCGAACAAATGACGCTGGCAGGGAATCATATTAATTTTCCAGGCTTGGTTGCGGACGCCGCATCTGAGACCAACACTTCGGATGATGTCAAATGCGGTATTATGTTGCAGTGCGGTAAAACGCGGTTGACATGGGTGGGCGTGTACGTATAACTCCGCCTCCGCTCCAAAAAAAACGACTTGGTTCCGCAGCTAAATGCGGCGGTAAAATTTGTAAGGATCTGGCGCCATGCAGCCAAACCGTAAGCCTGCCATGCCCAATTTCTCCTCCGGCCCCTGTGCCAAGCGGCCGGGCTGGAGTCCCGATGTCTTGGCCAAGGCCTCCTTGGGCCGTTCGCACCGCTCCACCGAAGGAAAGGCGCGGTTGTTAAAGGCCATCGAAGAGACCCGTGAGGTCCTGGGCGTGCCTGACGATTACCGCATTGCCATCGTACCGGCATCGGACACGGGCGCCGTGGAAATGGCCTTGTGGTCCTTGCTGGGTGCGCGCGGTGTCGATGTGATGGCGTGGGAAAGCTTCGGTGCCGGCTGGGCCACGGATATCAACAAGCAGTTGAAGCTGGATGATGCCCGTTTGCTTGATGCCGATTACGGTCTGTTGCCGGATTTGTCCCAGGTGGATTTCGGACGCGACGTGGTGTTCTGTTGGAATGGTACGACCTCGGGCGTGCGTCTGCCCCATGGCGACTGGATCCCCGACGACCGCGCCGGTCTGACCATTTGCGATGCCACCTCGGCCGCCTTCGCCATGGAATTGCCGTGGCGCAAGCTGGATGTGGTGACGTTCAGCTGGCAAAAGGTGCTGGGCGGCGAGGCGGCCCATGGTATGTTGATACTGGGTCCGCGCGCTGTGGAGCGTCTGGAAAGCCACACGCCAACATGGCCCCTGCCGAAGATCTTCCGTCTGACCAAGGGCGGCAAGCTGGCCGAGGGGCCTTTCAAGGGCGAAACCATAAACACACCGTCCATGCTGTGCCTCGAGGACTATCTCGATACGCTCGAGTGGGCAAAATCGGTCGGGGGCCTGCGGGGCCTGATCCAACGGGTCCACGGCAACGCGGGCGTGCTTTCCGATTGGGTGGCCAAGACGGCTTGGGTCGATTTTGTCGCCAGGGAGGAGGCCAACCGCTCCACCACCTCTGTATGCCTGTGCATCGTTGATGAATGGTTCACCGCCCTTTCGGAAGCGGATGGCAATGCGGTCGCCAAGCAGTTGGTGGCTCTGTTGGAAGCCGAGGGCGCGGCCCTTGATATCGGCGGTCACCGCGATGCCCCGACGGGGCTGCGCATCTGGTGTGGCGCGACGGTGGAACAGGCCGATCTGGAAGACCTGACGCCATGGCTAGATTGGGCCTATGGCGAGGTGAAAGCTAATTTTTCTCCGGCTGGTTAGTCACCGGTATTGAACAGCGCTAGGGATAGGTTCGAATCATGGTCAAGGTACTAATTTCCGACAAGATGAGCCCCCGCGCGGCGGAAGTATTCCGTGATCGCGGCGTGGAAGTAGATGAAAAACCTGGTCTGACGCCGGAAGGCCTGGCCGAGATTATCGATCAGTACAACGGTCTAGCGATCCGATCCTCCACCACCGTGACGCCGGAGATTCTGGATGCGGCCAAGGGCCAGCTAAAGGTTATTGGCCGGGCCGGCATCGGCGTGGACAATATCGATCAGGAGGCCGCGACCGCCCAGGGCGTCTGCGTCATGAACACGCCGTTCGGCAATTCGATCACCACCGCCGAACATGCCATCGCCATGATGATGGCCCTGGCCCGGGAGATCCCCGCCGCCGACCGCTCAACTCATGCCGGCAAGTGGGAAAAGAACCGCTTCATGGGCGTGGAACTTTATGGCAAGGTCTTGGGCGTGATCGGTTGTGGCAACATCGGCGCCATTGTCTGTGACCGTGCCATCGGTCTGAAAATGCGCGTCGTGGCCTATGATCCCTACCTGACCGAGGAACGCGCCGTTGATCTGGGCGTTGAACGCGTCGAATTGGATGAACTATTGGCACGGGCTGATTTCATCACCTTACACACGCCATTGAATGATGCCACGCGCGGTATCATCAATGCCGAAAACATCACCAAGATGAAGACCGGCGTGCGCATCGTCAATTGCGCCCGTGGCGGTCTGTTGGTGGAAGAGGATTTGCGCGCCGCCATCGATACCGGTCAGGTCGCGGGCGCCGCCGTGGACGTGTTTTCATCCGAACCCGCCAAGGAAAATGCCCTGTTCGGATGCGAAAAGGTGGTCGCAACGCCGCACCTGGGCGCCTCGACGGATGAGGCGCAGGTCAATGTGGCCGTTCAGGTGGCCGAGCAGATGTCCGACTATCTGTTGACCGGGGCCATTTCCAATGCTCTCAACATGGCCTCCGTCTCGGCCGAGGAAGCGCCGCGGTTGCGGCCCTATTTCAATCTGGCAGGGGAACTGGGCAGCTTCGCCGGCCAGTTGACCCAAACCGCGCTGAAATCCGTGCATATCGAGTACCAGGGCCATGTCGCCTCACTGAACACCCGGCCCCTGACGGCCATTGTCCTTGAAGGTCTGCTACGGCCGTTGATTGATAACGTCAACATGATCAACGCCCCTGTCGTGGCCAAGGACCGCGGTATAGAGGTGCGTGAAACCCGCGACGAGGGCATCGGCGATTATCAGACCATGATCCGTGTCTCGGTCATTACCGAGGCGCAAAGCCGTGATGTCTCCGGCACGTTGTTCGCCGACAACCGGCCCCGCATTGTTCAGGTCAAAGGCATCAAGCTGGAGGCGGAGCTGGTCGAGCATATGCTCTATGTCACCAACGAGGATAAGCCAGGCCTGATTGGTGCTCTGGGAACCGTATTGGGCGAGGGTGGTGTCAATGTCGCGACCTTCCATCTAGGCCGCGCGGAAGAGGGCGGTGACGCCATTGCGCTAATTGGTACCGACCAGCCAATTGATGATGTGGTCTTGACGGCGGTCCGTGCCTTGCCCCATGTAGGGCAGGCTCAAGCCCTCAACTTCTAGGCGCTTCATAATAACACATTGCGATCATGACCGATTTCGCTGAACTGGCACTGCTACCTGAAGGTTTGCACGACGACCTGCCCCCCTTTGCCGGGCACGAGGCGCTGTCCATCGAGCGTCTGGTGGCCCAGTTTGAGGCGCATGGCTATGAACGTGTGAAGCCGCCCCTGATCGAGTTCGAGGAGAGCCTTTTGGCTGGTCCCGGTGCCGGCGTGGCACGGCATATGTTCCGCCTGATGGATCCAATTTCCCAGCGCATGATGGGCCTGCGCGCCGATATGACGACGCAAGTGGCACGCATTGCCGCGACCCGGTTGAAGGAAGCGCCCCGGCCATTGCGTCTGTGCTATGCGGGCCAGGTTCTGCGCGTGCGCGGCAGCCAGCTGCGGCCGGAACGGCAATATGCCCAGGCCGGGGTGGAACTGATTGGCGCCGAGGGCGTGGCTGGTGATGCCGAGGTGGTTCTGCTGGCGGCTGAGGCGTTACAGGCCCTGGGCGTGCAGGGCCTTTCCGTGGATTTGACCGCGCCTTCGCTGGTGCCGTTGTTGACCCAGTCACTGGGCCTGGAAGGCGAGGAGGCCGAGGCGGCCCGGCAGGCCCTGGACGCCAGGGATGGCGCCGCCATAGAGACCTTGGCGCCGCAAGTGCGGCAGCAACTGGGCGATCTCATGCGCGCCGCCGGCCCGGCGGATGGCGCCCTTGAATGTCTGGCCGGACTGACGCTGCCGGCCCCGGCACGGGCGCTCTGTGATCATTTGGCCGATCTGGTGGCCTGTTTGAACATGGGTCGCGGCGACCTGACCTTGACCATCGATCCGGGTGAGAGCCGCGGTTTTGAATATCAGACTGGTATGAGTTTCAGCCTCTTTGCCGAAGGCGTGCGTGGCGAATTGGGCCGAGGCGGGCGTTATCCCCTGGCTAGCGGTGAAAGTGCCACCGGTTTCACCCTGTATCTTGATAGTCTGATGCGGGCCGTTCCCGGGCGGGAAGCGGCACGGCGTCTGTATCTGCCTTTTGGTACCACCGGCGCGCAGGCCCGGCGGTTGCGGGCGGACGGCTGGACCACGGTGCAAGGCCTTGAAGATACGGCCACGCCCGAGGACGAGGCCCGGCGTCTGGCCTGCGAGCATATTCTGCGTGGCGGTGAACCCGCCGCGCTGGCCTGATTTTTCCAGCTTTTAGTTTGGATCGGTAAAAACAATGGCGAATGTAGCGGTAGTGGGTGCCCAGTGGGGCGATGAGGGCAAGGGCAAGATTGTCGATTGGCTGTCCGAACGCGCCTCGGTCGTGGTGCGTTTTCAGGGCGGCCATAACGCCGGACATACCCTGGTCATTGACGGCGAAGTTTATAAATTGAGCCTGCTGCCCTCGGGCATCGTGCGCAAGGGCAAGCTGTCGATCATCGGCAACGGCGTCGTGGTCGATCCTTGGGCGCTGCTCACCGAGATGGGGCACTTGCAGGATCAAGGCGTGGAGATCACCCCCAGCTCCCTGCGCCTGGCCATGAACGCATCCCTGATATTGCCTTTGCATAGCGAGCTGGACGCAATCCGCGAGGACGCCGACACGGGCCGCCGCATTGGCACCACGCGCCGGGGCATTGGCCCGGCCTATGAAGACAAGATTGGTCGTCGCGCGATCCGAGTCTGTGACCTGACCGAGCTGGACACCCTGCCTGATAAGGTGGAAAACCTGTTGCTGCACCACAATGCCCTGCGCCGGGGCTTGGGCCAGCCAGAGGTCGGCGCCGCCGATCTGATCGAGAAACTGAACGAGATCGCGCCAAAAATTCTGCCCTATGCCTCTAACGTCTGGCGTGACCTAGACGAAGCCCGCCGGGCCGGCAGCCGCATTCTATTCGAGGGCGCCCAGGCCGCCATGCTCGATATTGACCATGGCACCTATCCCTACGTCACCTCATCCAACACCCTGGCCAGCCAGGCTGGCGCGGGCGCGGGCATCGGCGTCGATGCCATTGACTATGTGCTGGGCATCACCAAGGCCTATACAACCCGCGTGGGCGAGGGGCCGTTCCCGACCGAGTTGCTGGATGAAGTGGGCCAGGGACTGGGCGAGCGCGGCAAGGAATTCGGTACCGTGACCGGGCGCTCCCGCCGCTGCGGCTGGTTCGACGCGGTAATGGTGCGTCAAGCCCTCCGGGTTGGCGGCATTACCGGCATCGCCCTGACCAAGCTGGACGTGCTGGACGGCATGGCGGAGATCAAGGTCTGCACCCGCTACCGCATCGACAGCATGGAAGTCGACTATCTGCCCGCCGAGATGAGCCGCCAGGCCCGCATCGAACCGGTTTACGAGGTTTTCGAGGGCTGGTCCGAAAGCACCCAGGGCGCCCGCACAATGGCCGAACTGCCGGCCACGGCGATCAAGTATATCGTCCGCATTGAGGAACTGATCGGCGCCCCCGTGGCCTTGCTGTCAACCAGCCCCGAGCGGGAAGACACCATTTTGGTCAAGGATCCGTTTGCTGATTAGGGTGCCGATTAGGAGGCGATTATGTCCGATACTGAAAAGCCCGCCTACCGCCTGCTCACCGGCACCGACGACCATGCTTTCTGTGTCCGGGTCTCCGAGGCCCTGGCTGAGGGCTACATCCTATACGGCTCCCCCTCCTGCACCTACGATCCCAACCAGGATCGCATGCTGGTAGCCCAGGCGGTTATTTTGCTGATAGCTAATTCGTAGCCATCCGGTTAACAGGAACATTCGCTGCATCTAGAGTAAATGATGGGCAATGCAATATCTTCAGGAAAAACAGTTTCAGTTGGTAAGGCAGATGTTTTTGCAATTAAAGGAGATAAAGAAACGCGTTGCGCTACCGGTTTAGTTACGACCGGAAATTTTGAAGCTAACTAACGGGGCGTATCCCCACAACATCCCGCATGCGGGCTCGCACTGGGTGTTTCTAGAAAATTTTCTCATTAAGTAGCTAATTTCCTTTCGTTCCCTCCTGAATTACCGGCACACCAAGGACCGCTTTTGGCACATTGCTGCTGTAAAAGATGTGCGCGGCATGCCTATATGTAATGAGCGTGTATTAGGGGGATCGGCACGGCTCGATCCTAAATCCTACAAGAAACTATACGGGTCCACATCGATCGCCACGCGTACTTGCTGGGGCACGTTGACTAGATTGACCCAGGTCCGGGCCAGGGCGGAGGCGTTGGCGTTGCGGGGGCATTTCAACAACAGGCGCTGGCGGAAACGACCGCGCAGCAGGCTAAGCGGCGCCGGCGCCGGGCCCAGGATCTCCACATCCTGCTGCCGTGGCGCGGCGCGGCCGAGCTCGCGGGCGGTATCGATTACCTGGGCCTCGTTCTGGCCAGAGATAATCAGCGCCACCAGGCGTCCGAACGGCGGCAGGCCCTGGAATTCGCGGGCGCGGCGCTCCTGCGCCATGAAGCTGTCGCGTTCACCGGAAACCAGGGCCTTCATTACCGGATGCTCCGGCATATAGGTCTGCAACAGGGCCCGGCCCGGCCGTTGCGCCCGGCCCGCGCGGCCCGCGACCTGGTGCAGCATCTGATAAGTGCGCTCGGCGGCGCGCAGATCGCCGCCTTGCAAGCCCAGATCTCCATCGATCACGCCCACTAACGTCAGCATGGGAAAATGATGCCCCTTGGCGACGATCTGGGTGCCGATGATGAGCGAGACCTCACCCTCGGCAATCTGCCGGATTGCCTCCGCCGCCGCTTCCGGCCCCCGTACCGTGTCCGAGGCGATCAACATGCGGGGCACATCGGGAAACAAGGCATCCACTTCCTCGCCCAGGCGCTCAACGCCCGGGCCGCAGGCCACCAAAGTACCCTCCGCCTCGCATTCCGGGCAGGCCTGGGGCCGGCGCAGGTTGAAGCCGCAGTGATGGCATTGCAGGCGACCATGAAAACGGTGTTCCACCAGCCAGGCAGTACAATGGGGGCATTGCAGACGATGGCCGCAGGTCCGGCACAGGGTCAGCGGCGCATAACCGCGCCGGTTCAGGAATAACAAGACCTGCTCGCCCGCTTCCAAGGTTTCCTTTATGGCCGTGATCAGCGTCTCGGACAACCACTGCGATCCGGGCGGGGCCTCGCCACGCATATCCACGGCCTCGATTTGCGGCAACTCAGCCGTGCCAATGCGGTTAGGTAGATGCAGGCTTTCATAGCGATGGGTTTCGACGTTGACCCGGCTTTCCAAACTGGGCGTCGCCGAAACCAGGACGATGGGGATCTCGCCCAGCGATGCCCGCAGCACCGCCATGTCGCGGGCGTGATAGATCACGCCGTCCTCTTGTTTGAAGGCGGCATCATGTTCCTCATCCACCACGATCAGGCCGAGGTCCGTATAGGGCAGAAACAACGCCGACCTTGCACCGACGACGACGCGGGCCCGGCCCTGGGCCACGGCGCGCCAGGTCAGGCGCCGGCGCGCCGCTCCCAGATCGGAATGCCAGGCCAGGGGTGCGGCGCCGAATCGCCGCTCAAAACGCTCCAGCCACTGCGCTGTCAGGCCGATTTCGGGCACCAGAACCAGCACCTGCCGGCCCTGGGCCAGGGCGGCGGCGACCGCTTCGAGATAGACCTCCGTCTTACCGGCGCCGGTGACGCCATCCAATAACGTCGTGGAATAGCCGCCACCCTCGACCTTTGCGCGCAAGGCCGCCGCGGCCGCCGATTGATCATCGCTCAAGGTCTCGCCAGCTTTTTGCCAATCGGGTTCGGGCACCGGCAGTTCGGCGGGCAATTGTACTTCGTGCAAGGTGCCATGCTTGACCAGGCCGCGAACCACGGCGGTGGAGACGGCGGCCAGTTTAGCGATGGTCGCTGTCGGCATGGCTTGACCGTCGGCCAGAACCGCCAGCACCCGTTGCCGCGCTCCGGTCATTCGCGCAGGCGCCGGACCGGCCAGGACGTAGGCCAGGCGCGGGCGTGGCGGTTCCAACGCCGTCGGGACCGACATGGTCATGCGCAACGCGGCACCCGGCGCGGCGCAGGTATAGTCCGCTAGCCATTCGACAAAGCGGCGGGTGACTTCGGCCATGGCGGGCGCCGGTAGGCGCTGTGCGATGGGGCGGAGGCGGCTGGCGGCCACCGCGTTGTCCGGATCGGCTGAGCCCTCGCCCCAAACCACGCCGGTTACCTTGCGCCGGCCCAGGGGCACGGCGACGAAATCACCAATTTCGATCAATTCACTCCCTTCGCTTTGGGGAGGTATGGCGTAGTCGTAGGCGCTAGCCAGGGGTAAGGGCAGCAGCACATGTATCCGGCGGAGCGGTGCCGTCTGGTCGAATTGGGGTTTGGCTTCACTGGTATGGGAGGCTGCCATCGGGTAGACTTAACCTGTCCTCGCCGCCCACGACAAGCGATGAAACCGGGGACGCGAAACATTGATTATGTAATAGGAACTGTCTGGCCATGAAATTCTTTGTTGATACCGCCGATGTGGCCGAAATTCGCGATTTGGCAGCGACCGGCTTGTTGGATGGCGTGACCACGAACCCATCCCTGGTGGCCAAGACGGGCCGTGATTTTTTCGAAGTGGTAGCCGAAATCTGCGAATTGGTTGACGGCCCCGTCAGTGCCGAGGTAACCGCGACGGAGGCTGAGGCCATGGTGGCCGAGGGCCGAATCTTGGCCAAGATCGCCGACAACGTCGCGGTCAAGGTGCCCCTGACATGGGATGGCCTGAAAGCCTGCAAAGCGCTTAGCGGCGACGGCACTCAGGTCAATGTTACGTTGTGTTTTTCCGCTAACCAGGCATTGCTGGCGGCCAAGGCCGGGGCGACATTTATTTCACCGTTCGTGGGCCGGCTGGATGATATCGGCCATGACGGCATGCAGTTGATCGCCGAGATTTTGGAAATTTACGCCAACTACGATTCGATCCACACGAAGGTGCTCGTCGCCTCCATCCGCTCGCCCATGCATGTTCTGCACGCCGCCCGCCTGGGGGCCGATGTCTGCACCATTCCCCCCAACGTGATCCAGCAACTGACGAAACACACACTGACCGACAACGGGCTGGAGGCTTTCTTGGCGGATTGGCAGAAGACCGGGCAAAGCATTCTGGACCGTAAAGGCTAGACATGCCTTCCAAGCCTACATCGCCCAATCTTCGCCGAGGGGCGCCCACCGGCGCTCTCGACGCGGAGGCGGTGCGTGACTATCTGTTAGAAAACCCGAACTTTTTGACCGAGAATCCTGATTTGTTGCCCCTGCTGCAGCCAGCCGCGAAACATGCTGGCAGGAATGTCCTTGATATGGGACAAATCGTGGCCCGGCGTCTGGGTGATGAATTAACTCGCCTGCAAGAGGCACAGGACGAATTACTGGCCAATGGCCGGGCCAATCTGGCGGCGCAAAGTCAGGTGCATGCCGCCGCGCTGGCCCTGTTGGGCGCGCGTAATTTCGAACATCTGATCCACATCGTCACCCGCGATCTGATTGAGCTGCTGGGCGTGGATACGGTAACGCTTTGTGTGGAGGCCGCCGGTGATGGCCCGACAAAGGCGCCCATGGGTGGGGTCTATATTATCCCGGAGGGCCGGGTCGATGGTTTGCTGGGCCCCAATGTTCCGGCGTGGTTGGAAGCGGTGCAAGGTGGCGACTATATGGTCTTCGGCCCTAGTGCGGGCTTGGTACGTAGCCAGGCGCTGATCCGCCTGTGCCCTTCTCCTGGCGCACCACCTGGGCTATTGGCACTGGGCAGCCGGGATGGCGAAAAGTTTCAGGCCGGCCAGGGCACCGAATTGCTGCAATTCCTATGCCGTTTATTGGAACGGCTGTTTAGGGCATGGCTGGATCTGCCGAAGTAGCGCCGCGATGGGGCGCCGATATAGCCGATGCGCATCGGCGCTGGTACGAATGGCTGCGTTCCGAGCGGCGCTATTCCGAACATACACTGGCCAGCTATGAGAGCGACCTAATGAGCTTTTTCGCGTTCGTCGTCCTGGAAGATAGTTCCGGCCTTAGCTGCCAACAGAGCGTGGAGGAAAATCTGAATCAGATTGTGAAGAAAAACCGGGACAAAAAAAAAGAACTGAAAATTAAAGACCTGAACGGCTTTTTCGACTACCTCGTCCAGCATCAGGTCCCAATCCCTAGCTTTAACAACTTGAAGGCGTTGGAAACCAAGCAATTCCGCAAATACTTGGCGGGCCGCAAGGACGATGGCCTGGGCCCGAAATCGAGGGCCCGGGCGATCTCGGTGGTGAAAGGCTTTTTCCGTTATTGCGAGCGCGAGGGCCTAGTCGCCAATGCGGCCGTTCACAGCCTGCGTGGGCCCAAACAACCCCATGGCGTGCCCAAACCCCTGGCGGTGAACGAGGCGGTCACGGCGGTGGAAGATGTGAGCATTCTATCCGAGGAGCTTTGGGTGCAGGCTCGCGATGTCGCAGTGTTGACGCTGCTGTATGGATGCGGCTTGCGAGTGGCCGAGGCGATGGAACTAAACCGCGGGCAGGCGCCCCTGGGCGAGGCGTTGATGGTCAAGGGCAAGGGCGGCAAGGAACGCCTGGTGCCGGTGCTGCCCGTGGTCGCCGAGGCGGTGCGGGAATATCTTGACCTCTGTCCATATGATTTGCCCGGCGGCGGACCGCTGTTCCTTGGTGTCAGGGGCAAGCGTCTGAATCAGCGCATTGTCAGGGCCCAGATGCAGAAACTGCGCCTTGCCCTGAATTTGCCAAAGTCCGCCACGCCGCACGCATTGCGCCATTCCTTCGCGACGCATTTGCTGTCGGGGGGCGGCGATCTGCGCACGATCCAGGAATTGCTGGGCCATGCCAGCCTGTCCACTACGCAGCGTTATACGGAGGTGGATTCAGAGCATCTGCTGGATGTCTACCGTAAGGCGCATCCCCAGGCGCGTTCCAAGATTTAGGCAAAAAAGAAAGGCGGCCCGAAGACCGCCTTTCCGTGAACTGGGCCGTACGATTGGTCCCGATCACTTATCTGAGGTGTCAGCTTACGACAGAGAGAGGTTTTCCCACTGTCCGCCAGAATGTACAGCTTGCATCCCCATGCCGATCGTTACGGCTCGCAATTCTTTAGACATTGGATCACCTCCTTTCGATTGTTGTTGCCAAATACTCAGTATGGCCGAAGTTATGACCAACGCAAGCAATGCATGGCGGAAATCAGGCGAAACATAGGATTAGAAGGCTCGGCGGGGGTGTTGAGGCGCCTTCATGACTATCGTCCTTGGGCAAAAGGAGTCGAATCGCAGATCCAGATGCTCATCCGATTCCATATACCATGGGTGCCATTTCGTCGGCGCTGCGGCCCGCATAGTCGATGGATGGCACCCGGTCCATGGACCTGATCTGCGCCGCTTCAAGGGCTTCCAGCTCTGCATCAAGATCAATGGTCAGGCACTTGCCGTTCTGGACCACCAGTTGGCCATCGACGTAGACATCCTGCACGGCCCGTTCCGCCGCGACGTACATCAGGCTGCGCAGCGGCTCGCGCATGGGTCGCATGGCCTGGTTCTTCAGATCCACCAGAACCATGTCGGCCTTGGCGCCCGGTTTCAGTCTGCCAATATCATCCCGCCGTAGCGCCTTGGCGCCGCCGATGGTGACGGCCTCGAAGATATCAGCGGTGGTCAGATCCGCGACCGTGCCGGCAACGGCGCGGGCTACGGTCGCCGCGTTACGCATCTCATCCAACAGGTTGTGGGGATAGGTATCCGTGCCGATGCCCATATTGACGCCGGCTTTGAGGTAACCGCCCAAAGTATTCAGCGCGATGCCCCGGCGCATGAAGACCGTCGGGCAGTGGGCCACGGTGGCGCCGCGTTCGGCCAACAGGCCCATATCCTGACGGGTCGGCCAGTGCAGCCAGGGGTGATGATCCAGGAAAATACCGTGACCGATGATCGTGCGGTCGGTGAGGACGCCGATCTGGTCCATCCACTGGATCGGCGTGCAGCCGTGGCGGCGGACCATTTCGATGTGTTCGTTGACCGACTGCGCCGCATGAATTTGCATTGGCAGGTTGCGTTCCTCGGCATAGTTGTGCGCCTGGCGCAGCAGCTCCGGGCTGACGGTATCGATCTGGGCCGGCGCCAACATGCCTGTCAGCCGGCCTGAGGGATGCTGGTTGGCAAGATCGATGAGGCGCTTCGCCGCTTTGAAACCGTCCGGCCCGCGTTCGCTATCGCTCCAGTCATACTCAAGGAGATGACCGTCCTTGGTATACCACGGCGCATCCCGAAACGATGGCGCGATACAGGCGCGGATGCCGGCCTGTTCCAGCAGATCCAGCCAGCCATCAAAGGCGATGGAATAATCGACAATCGTGGTGCAGCCACTTTGCAGCAGCTCCGCCATGGCGACCTTGTGACAGGGCGGCGTGCCTTCGGGGTCATTGTTGAAGATGGTCAGGAATTCATACAGCGAGGAATGATAGAAATTCGGGCTTAGGGTTTCATCCGTGATGCCCTTGCGCAAGGGCTCGGACGTGGGATGGCTGTGAATATTGACAAGGCCTGGCATCACCATCAGGTCACGGCCGGAAATCTCGGTATCTGCCGGCCCGTCGTAGCCGGCTCCGACATGGCTGATCTCGTTGCCGCTAAAGGCGACGTCCACGTCCCGAAGATAATAATGCCCGTCCGTGGCTTCATTCCAGGCGACGACCCAAGATGCATTCCGAATGACCGTGGTATTTTGCATTGTGGACTGTTTCCTTGTGTGTGGTTTCACGCGAGGTTTTTTGAGAAGCTAGCCTTTGCTTCCATTGGGCTACTGGAGGCCCCATAGCCTATAATGAGATAACCGTGGGATAGTAGTAGTTTCAGCATGGCGGGAAAGCGGTTCATGGTTTTTACCCGGATCATCTCATAGCCCTTATCAGCGACGATACGTTCTTGGTCCCGCAACAAGGCTAGCGTGGCGCCCCGGCCTCAGTGCTCGGGGTTAATGCCGCCCAGACAGCTGTAAAACTCCGAAGAGCGAAGCCCGAAACCAAGTTTGAAGCCGATGGCTCCACACTATGCCTCGGCAATCAAGGCAACACGGTCGCGGCTATCGATCTTGTCGATATAATCGGCGATGCTTCGGGGCGGACGCAATTCCGGCACACGGCGATGGATCTGCAAGACCTCGTCATGGCTGCCGCGTCGAATGTTGAAAAGGCGGCTCATTACTTGATGCCAGTCCGGTTCGTCCCCGCTATTTCGCGTATTTGCCGCTCAATTGCGGCGTATGTGCGCCTTCAAGGCCTTTTTCTGCGTGTTGGAGACGGGTGTTCCTGGACCAGGTGCGTTTCAGATCATCGCGGACATTGATCGCCAGACTGCCAATTCCCTCGATTTCCAGCTCCACCTTGTCGCCGTCCATAAATGCGTTTAGGCCGCGGTGGTTGGTGCCGGTGGCCAGAATATCGCCGGGCTCCAGCGCATGAATGGACGAGGTCCATTCGATGCAGCGGGCGATCTGGTGCGCCATGTCGGAGGTATTGAAATCCTGCATGACGGTGCCGTTCACGCTCAGGCGGACAGCCAAGTTCTGCGGATCATCAATCTCGTCCGCTGTCACGATATAAGGTCCGATGGGGGCGAAAGTGTCCCGCGACTTGACCTGAAAGAAGACATTGTTGGCCGGACCGACGCCGCGGGCCGAACCGTCGATGAAATTGGTATAGCCGAAGACGTAGTCCATGGCCTCGGCCTCCGTCACGTCAGAGGCCCGCTTGCCGATGATCACCGCCAGCTCCGCCTCGCCCTCGAACACGGTCGCCGGGATATCGCCTAGAACCATGGTGTCGCCTGGCCCGATGATGGCGGAGGGCGATTTGTGGAAGCCGTTAATGGCTGCGGGTTCGTCCCGGGTGCCGTCTTCCATATAGTTGACCGCCATGCAGTCAATGTTACGCGGCAGGGGAATAGGCGGGCGCGGGCTGACCGAAGACAGCGGCTGGCCGTCCTCCCGTGCCACGGCAGTCTCCAGGCGTCCGCGATAATCATCGAAGCGCGCGATCAGGCCATTCATGAGCGTCCGCTGCTCGACCACCGGGATGTCCCCCAGTTCGTCCGTCACATCCACGACCGCATCGCCCTTCAGGATGCCGAGGCGGTAATCATCAAAATATAGCAGTTTCATGTCTATTTCCGTTTTCTGGCTTCATGGCCGAATTTTGTTGCCCGTCAGTCTAACCTTAGCCGTGGCCGTCTTCCAGGTTCAAGCGCCCTCGATTTCCTCACGTAGCATTTCCAGTGTCAGCCATTGTTCCTCCGCCGCTGCTTTTTCCTTATTGGCATCGGTAAGCCGCGCTGAGACGGCATCGAAGCCCGTGGGGTCGCGGCCATAGAAGGCGGGATCGGCCAGGAGTTGTTCGATCTCGTCGATCTCAGCTTCCAGTGCCTCCATGCGAGTTGGCAGGGTCTCCAGGGCATGCTTGTCCTTAAACGACAATTTGCGGCTGTTGTTCGCCTTGAATTTCATTGCCGGCCCGTTTTCGGATTTCGGCTTTGTGGCGGCGGTTACCGTTTCCCCACCGCCAACCGCGCGCCGCTGGGCCTTCATGTCGCTATAGCCGCCGGCATATTCAAGCCAGCGCCCATCCGCCTCATGGGCGATGACGGAGGTCACGACCCGGTCCAGGAAGTCTCGATCATGGCTGACCAGCAGCACCGTACCGGGATAATCCGCCAGCATCTCCTGCAACAAATCCAGGGTTTCCAGATCCAGATCGTTGGTCGGCTCGTCCAGGATCAACAGGTTCGATGGCTTGGCCAGCGCCCTGGCCAGCATCAGCCGGCCGCGTTCACCCCCTGACAGGGCCGAGATGATGGTGCCTATCTGTTCGGGCTGGAACAGAAAATCCTTCATATAGCTGATGACGTGCTTGTTCTGGCCGGCCACGCTGACCCTGTCGCCGCTGCCCCCCGTCAATGCCTCTGACAGGGTCGAGTTGGGGTCGAGGCTTTCCCGGCGTTGATCCAGTGATGCGATGGCCAGGTTGGCGCCCAAACGGACATTGCCGTCATCTGGTTCCAGGGCGCCGGTCAGCATGTTCAACAAGGTGGTCTTCCCCGCGCCATTGGGCCCGACGATGCCGACCCGGTCGCTGCGCTGGATGCGGGTGGAAAAGTCCTTGACGATTGCCGTGCCGTCATACGATTTGGAAATTCCCTTCGCCTCCGCCACCAGCTTTCCCGACAGGCCACTTTCGGTGACGCTCATCTTAACATCGCCGGCCTGGCGGGGCCGCTCGCGCCGAGCCTGGCGCAGGGCGTGCAGATCGAACAAACGGCGCTGGTTGCGCTTGCGCCGGGCGGTAACGCCATAGGTCAGCCAATGTTCCTCGCGGACGATCTTGCGGTCCAGTTTATGCTGTTCGTCCTCCTGCTGTTGCAGGACATCGTCGCGCCAGGCCTCGAAATCCGCGAAGCCGCTGTTCATTTGCCGGGTCTCGCCCAGGTTCAGCCAGACCGTGGCCCTGGATAGGTTGGAGAGGAAGCGGCGGTCATGGCTGACCATGATAATGGCCGAGCGCAGGCTGTTAAGCTTCCGTTCCAACCATTCGATGGCGGGCAGATCCAAATGGTTGGTAGGTTCATCAAGCATCAGGATATCGGGCTCGGGCGCCAGGACGCGCGCAAGGGCCGCGCGCCGGACCTCACCGCCTGACAGATGGCCTGGCTCTTCATCGCCTTGCAGGCCCAGTTCATGCAGCAGATAGGTGGCGCGGTGCGGATCGTCACCGGGCGCCAAGCCCGCCTTGACATACGAGAGGACGTTGGCGTGGTCTGACAGATCAGGTTCTTGCGCTAGATAGCGCACGGTGGTGCCGGGCTGGATAAAGCGTTCGCCGCTGTCCGCTTCCATCAAGCCTGCGGCGATCTTCAGCAACGTTGATTTACCCGAGCCGTTGCGCCCCACCAGACAGGGCCGCTCGCCCGGAGAGATGGACAGGAACGCACCCTCCAACAGGGGCGTGCCGCCAAAACTAAGATCAATATCGCGTAAGATAAGAATGGGAGGAGCCATAGAGACGCTTTATAAAGACAAGCTTGGATGAAACAAGCGGCGAAGATCAGCCGCCAAGAAATTTTCAACGTTGCGTTAGGAAGGATCACATCATGGGCAGACTCGCGGGCAAACGGGCGATTGTTACAGGCGCGGCCAGTGGTATCGGGCGGGCCAGCGCGCGGATTTTTGCACGGGAAGGTGCCTCGGTGGTGGCCGTGGACCGGGCTGAGGACGGCCTTGCGGAAACCATTGCCATGATCAGCGATGCCGGCGGTACGGCCATGGCGGTCAGCGCCGATGTGGGTGATGAGGACGCGGTTGCTGGCTTCATCAACACCTGTGTCGAAAGCTATGGCGGTCTGGATGTGATCTACGCCAACGCCGGTGTCTCGGGCGGCCGGGTGCCGGTGGCGGAGCAGACGGTGGATATGTGGCAGGACATCCTGCGGGTCAACCTGATCGGGCCGTTTTTGTGCATTAAGCATAGCGCCCCGATCATGGCGGCGGCGGGCAAGGGTTCGATCGTCTGCACGGCCTCGGTGGCGGCGTTGCGCGCCAATGCGGGCGGGCCGCCATACGCGGCCTCGAAAGCCGGTGTGGTCAGCCTGGTGCAGACCATGTGCAACGAATTCTTCGCCTCCGGCGTGCGCATCAATGCGATCTGTCCCGGCCTGATCGAAACCGGGATGACCAAGCCCACATTCGATAGGGCCCGCTCGCGCGGCACCGAAGGCAAAATCGGCCAGCTCAATCCCACCCGCCGCAATGGCGTGCCCGAGGAAATCGCCAACATGGCGCTGTTCCTGGCCTCGGACGAAGCCAGCTATGTCAACGGCCAGTCAATAGCCGTGGACGGCGGCCTTACCAGCACCCATCCGTTCGTACCCAAGGGGTGAGATCAGCTCGCCAGACTGTAAAACTCAACCGCGTTGTCGCAGGTAATATTTTGAATTTGCGCCGCCGTCAGGCCGACGAATTGTTCATCGATATATTTACTGGATTCGGGCCAGATACCATCGGTGTGCGGGTAATCCGAGCCCCACATCAAGGTATCTTCCGTCATCAAGCCGTTTGCGTTCACCAGTAACTTGGCGATCGGGTCATACTGAAACGTGGCCTTGCACTGGCGCTGCCAATATTCGGACGGTTTCAGTTTCATGAGATCGCGGAAGCGGTCCTCGAACTCGAAATCCATGCGGTCCAGCGCATAGGGTATCCAGCCGGCGCCGCTTTCGCCAAACGAGATCTTCATCTCTGGATAGCGTTCCAGCACGCCGGCGCCCATGACCGCCGCTAGAATGTGGACCAAACCAATCTGGAACGCGGAAACACCGGTAAAAAATGCCGCGCGGCGTACTTTTTCAGAGGTCATTTCCCGTGCCCGTGGCGATGTGGTCGGAAAGGTGTGGAAATGCAGCGGCAATTGTACCTCGTTGACCGCCTCCCACAGCGGGTCCCAGCAGGGATGCCACATGGGCTCCATATCCCACGAACATGACAATTCCAGGCCGCGCAGGCCCATCTTGGCGCAGCGGTGAATTTCCGCCACCGCGGCATCGATGTCGCCATAGGGCAGGCAGGCAAGGCCGATTTGGCGGTCCGGGTAATGGCTGCAGAAATCCACCAGCCAATCGTTGTAGATGCGGAACACTTCGTTGGCCGCTTCGGTGTCCTGCATCTTAGTGGCGGAGCCGAGGATGCCGAAGATGACCTCGGCATCGACGCCGTCCCGGTCCATCTCCTTGAGGCGCATATGCGGGTCGGACACCCTTTGGATGCCATTCTTGCCGTCCTCGAACATGCCGGTTTCGGCCATGATATCGACGCGGCGGTTTTGGCCGGGGACCAGTTTCTGTCCGCCCGGCCCCACGCCGTTCAGCAAGCCGAAGTTCGCGCCCTTTTGGGTGACCCACTGGGGACCGTCTGGACCATCCTCCACATAGGGCATGCGATCTTTTAGTGCGTTGCTGGCTTCTGAGGTAAACAACGTCGGCGGCATCCAGGGCATGTCCAGATGACAATCAGCCGAAACCCTCCGGTATTCCATGGCTATTCAATGCTCCGATTTGTGGAATCTTTCTAATCTGACAATAGAGTAGGCATAATTTCACCGCTCGATCAATTTATCTGCGCCTCTTTTCCACTCAGCGATCGTGCGCCCGAGCCGGCGCCGGGCTTATTTCCACTTGGCCTTCAGCATCAAGCTAAGCCAGAATAGCCCGAGCCTACGGGGAGAGAGCATCATGTCGAGCTATCATTTGAACCACGTCAATATCCGCGCTACCTCGCTTGAGGAAACACGTGATTTCTATGCCGAGGTGCTGGGGCTGGAGGACGGCTTCCGCCCGCCGTTTCCGAACCCGGGCTATTGGATGTATGCGGGCGATATGCCGGTCATCCATATATCCCCACTTGAAGCGGGCAGCCTGCCCCGAACCAATCCGGACGGCATGGGCAAGGGGCTGGATCATTTCGCGATGTGGGGTTCGGGTCTGGCCGAGCAGCTTGCGGTGCTGGAAAAGCACGGCGTCGAATACCACAAACGTCTGGCGGGTGGCGGTGCCGTCATCCAGGTTTTTTTCCTCGACCCCAATGGTGTGCAGATCGAACTCGGCTTCAACCCCGAGGCCGAAGGCATAACAAGAGACACCTTCGATGGCGAAATTCTTGAATGAGCCGTTGACGTTTCTTCATACCCACCTTTGCACCTGGAGCCCGCGCATGGCGATTTATCTGATTTTGGACAACAAGGTCCACGATGCCGCAAAATATGACGAATACAAAAAGGCGGTTCCCGCCATTATCGCCAAACATGGTGGCGAGTATCTTGCCAGGGATGGCAAGATAGAGGTGCCGGTCGGCGATTGGCACCCTGACCGTATCGTGCTGTTCAAATGGCCATCCCGCGAGGCCCTGGATGCGTTTCAGGCGGACCCGGAATATCAGCCCTGGAAGGAATTGCGCGAATCCTGCACCACTACCAATCAGATTCTTATCGTCGAGGGTGTGTAGGGGGCTGCTAGATTGCTAGTCGCCTTGCAACTGCGCCATAAAACCACCACCGTCGGCGAAGATGGTGCCTTCGGCCACCTTGCCATCACGCACGGTGAAGAACGCTGCCGCCGGACGGCTGACCTCTCTGCCGGTCGCCGGGATGCCATTGAATTCACCGCTGTGCACGCCGGTAAAGATGTAATAGACCGCGACTGTGTCGTCGTCGCCGACTATTTTCTGGATATTGAAACGCGCCTCATCAAAGGCCGCGTGCCGCGCCTTCAGGTCCTCGACATGCTCCGCCAAAGATCCCATGGAGGCAACGCCGTGGCCATGGCGGACGTAGTCATCATGGAATGTGGCGTAGACCACAGCCATGTCCTGCTTGTTAAAGCCGTCCTCCATGATGTGCCGCACCAGTTCCTTGTTTTCCGCCGCTGTCATTATTTCGCTCCGTTTTTTCGCCTGCCGCGCTTTGCGCTGCTTGAGGCTGTTGTTTTTCCGCCTACCGCGCGTCGCGCTATTTGAGGTGGGGTTAGGCTGAAATCAGGCCTCGTTCCTTTAGCTTCGCTTTCATGAAGGCATCCAGACCGCCGGCCATCAAGATTTCATAGGGCGGCGTGCCTTCCTCCCAGGCTTCCGCCTGCAATACGGCGCCGGTATCGAGATTTTTCACTTCGCCGGTGACAATATTCACTTCCAGGCGCTGGCCTTCCTCGACAAAATCGCTGATGCCGGGCGCGACCAATGTTGGCAGCCCTGTATTGACCGCGTTGCGTAGATGGATGCGGGAGACGGACTCCGCTAACACCACCGCGATCTTCAGCGCATTCAAAGACTGCGAGCCGTTGCGCGAGGAGCCACAGCCGAAGTTGATCCCGGCGACCAGAATATCGCCCGGCTGTACCTCCTCTTCCGCCCAGCCGGGCCGGTTGGCTTCCATGCAGAACTTCGCCGCTTCCTCAACCGTCAGATCCGGGTTCGCCAGCACCCGGTGGCCCGGCATCATAAAGTCGGTGCTGATATGGTCGCCGAATTTCCAGACGCGGCCAGTTCGTACTGTTTCCATTGTCCCGCTCCTCCTTCGCTCCGCGTCACAAATATTCCCGTGGGTCAACGATCTCGCCCGCAATAGCAGATGCCGCCACCGTGGCCGGGCTGGCCAGCCAGACATCGGCCAGGGGGCTGCCCATGCGGCCCTGGAAGTTACGGTTACTACTGGAAATGCAGGTTTCGCCATCGCCCAGCACACCGAGATGGCCACCATAGCACGGCCCACAAGTGGAATGTTCGACCAGCGCGCCGGCTTCGAGAAGGGTTTCCAGGTAACCCGCTTTCAGCGCCTCGCCAAAGACCTCCTGCGAAGAGGGGCTGACCAGCATGCGAACATCGGGGTGCACCTGTTTTCCATCCAGAACTCGTGCCGCGACTTCCAGATCTTCCAGCCGCGCATTGGTGCAGGAGCCTAGAAATGCCTGATCGATTTTAACCCGTTCGCTCCGAACACCTTCCACCGGCACCCCGTTGCCGGGGTCGCCGGGCCGGGCCACCATGGGTGTCAGATCGCTCAGGTCGAATTCATACTCGGCCTCGTAACTGGCGTCCGGATCGGCGCTGACATGCTCGTAGGGCCGGTTGATGCGCTCTGCGAGGAAGGCGTCGGTCTTTTCGTCTGCCTCGAAGATGGCGAATTTCGCGCCGACTTCGACACCCATGTTGCAGATGGTCCAACGCTGCGCCAGGCTCATCTGGCTGGCCACCGGGCCGACGTATTCCACTGATTTGTACAATCCGTAATCCGTGCCCAGTTCGCTCGCCACTTTGAGAATGACATCTTTGCCGACGCACCAGGCGGGCAGGGTGCCGTTCAGCACCACGCGGACGGATTCCGGTACCCGGAACCACAGCTCGCCAAAGGCCAGGACATGCACCGCATCCAGGTTGGCGTTGGTGACGCAGGCATTGAACACGCCGCCGGAGGTCGAGTGCGAGTCGCACATGGCGACCAGATCGCCGGGCGCGTACATGCCATGCTCGGCAAAGACCTGATGTAGGATGCCGCCGCGCCCGTATTCGAAATAGTTCTTGATCTCGTATTTCTTGATCAGGCGGCGCAGCTCCTTGACCTTGTTGGCGGCCGCGATGGTGGGGGGCGGGGCCTGATGGTCATCGACTTGGAAGACCTTCTCGGGGTCCCAGACCCTATCGACACCCAACGCCTCCAAATCGGCCAGCCTGTGGCCGGATGTGGCGTCCACCTTGCACCACAGATACTGTCCCGGCTTGGCCGTTTCCGCACCCGCATGGGCGGCCAGAATTTTCTCGGCGATGGTCATACCCATGACTGGCTCCTCTTCCTAATCCGTGGCGTATTTTTGCTCCAACTCGTAGATCTCCGGCAGGCCCAGCAGGCTTGTGATGGTGTTGAACTGGTCCAGGTCGCGGCCCTCGCCGCCGCCGCCGTCCTTGAGGTTCACCAGCGCCTGGCAAACGGCGGCATAGGACAGCGCGTGCCCGCCGCCGGTGATCATGATCTTGAAGCCGCGTTCCGCGATCTCCGGGCCAGGCAACAGGCTACCGTTGTAAAGGCAGGGGATACCTTGCTCCACAAGGCGGCGGGTGTAGATGTCCATATCCTCCCGGGTCTTGACCCCATCGACGAAAACAACATCAGCCCCGGCCTCACGGTAAGCCTCGGCACGCCGGATCGCATCCTCCCAGCCGTTCGGCGCCACCGCATCCGTGCGGGCGATAATCACCATATCCGGACCCGAGCGGGCATCGATGGCGGCGCGGATTTTCTGCACATGTTCGGCCATGGGCACGCACTGCTTGCCCTCGAAAAAACCACAGCGTTTCGGAAAGACCTGATCCTCCAGATGCAGCGCCGCCGCGCCCGCCGTCTCGTACTCGCGCACGGCGCGCTGGGCGTTGATGGCGTTGCCATAGCCGGTATCCGCGTCCGCGATCACCGGGACGTCCACCGCATCAGCGATATAGCCTAGATTGGAGACCATCTCCGCCATGCTGGTCAGGCCCACGTCGGGCAGCCCGATCTGGGCCGAGGTGCCATGACCCGTCATGTAAACCGCCTGGGCGCCCTGGCCTTCGGCGATCAGGGCGGTGAAGCCGTCATAGACGAAGGGCGCCAGGACCATGCCGTTCGCCATTGTGTCGCGCAATTTAGCACCTGAACTGGTCATTGTGCCTGCTCCTTTTCACCCACCAGATCGTAGCGTTGTTCCAACTCGTAAATCTCGGGCACGCCGAGAATATCATTGACGCTCTTAATCTCGCCCGGTGGACTGAACCGCGCCATGGTCTGCCGCGCGGAGCCGCTGGCATTCAGCTCCTGCATCGCCGCCGTGGCGCTCTTGAACACCGCGCCCAGGGCCAGCCCGGCCAGGATCTGGATCTTGAAGCCCATGTCTTGCGCTACTTCCGCCGTGACGAGGCCACCGTTGTAAAGACAGGGCACGCCTTTTTGCGCCAGCTCGCGGCTATAAATTTCCAACTCCTCAAGTGTACGGATACCGTCGACGAAGATCACGTCGGCGCCGGCTTCGCGGTAGGCGCGGGCGCGGGAGAGGGCATCCTCCCAGCCGTTCGGCGCCAAGGCATCGGTGCGGGCGATGACGACGGTTTCGGGATCCGTGCGCGCATCAAGGGCGGCGCGGATCTTTTGGGCATGTTCTTCCAATGGAATGACCGCCTTGCCTTCCATGAAGCCGCATTTCTTTGGGAAGACCTGATCCTCGAGATGGAAGCCGGCGACGCCGGCGCGCTCGTATTCCCGTACCGTACGCTGCACATTGATGATGTTTCCGTAGCCGGTATCGGCGTCCGCGATTACGGGAATGGCCGTGGCGCGGCAGATGTGTTTCAGGTTCTGCACCATCTCGGTCTGGGTGATCAGCCCTACGTCAGGGTAGCCGTAGCGCGCCGCCGTACCGAAGCCAGTGATGTAGACGGCGTCGAAACCGGTATGCTCGACCGCTTTCGCGAACAATGCGTTATATACGCCTGGCGCCAGCACGACGCCTTTGTCCATTAGTTGCCGCAATCGCGAAGAAGGCCGCATGTCGATCACTCCCTGGTGTCCTGGTTCATCTCGTCAGCTCCGGCGAGTGTACCAGCTATCTGATCTGGTTTGGAAGAGTGCTACGCCGGCATGGCCTGGCGGATTAGGGGGACGATGGCGATCATCTTGCCGATGGGGCCGTCGGTGAATTGTGTCAGGGCGGTGCGCATGTCCGCCTGTGCGCCATCATTGGGCATCGTTGCCGGGTTTGCCAACCCGCCGGATATCCAGGCGGCGCGGCGATGGCCGTCCGCAATCACATTGCGGATAACGGGTTCCAGTCTCCCTTCGGCACTGAACGGCGCGATCAAGGTATGAACCAACGAGAGATAGACGGGCCAATTGGCAAGGTGACGGTACATGCTGGCCAGGATTTCGTCACGCCCGCCGATGCGGTTCAAATCTTCCACCAGGCCGCGGACCGCTGGCGCCATGGCGTCCAAAGTCAACAATGCCGGCATCTTGCCGCTGATAGGCGCTTCCATGGGCAAGGGCGCCGCCATATCGCCCGCCGTTGGCGTATCACCATTCAAGCGGGCCGACAGGGCGCAAAGGGCGACCATGTTCATGGCGTTGCTGCGTTCATAGCTGTGCAAGATCATGGCGATGCGGCTCAGATCATCGGGGTGGAGGCCGGCGGAAGCTAGTGTTGGTGCGCTTAACCCTGCCAAGGTAGGCATCTCCAGCTCCGCCCGCAAAGCTGCCGCCTGGGCGGCAATGCTATCGTCGGCATACAGCGGCTTTAGAGACCCCCAGGCCCAAGGCAGGGCGCCCGGAAATATCGCCAGGTGGCGCCAGATCAGGTTCACCACCGGAACCCCGAGGGTGGCGCGGATATCGGCATACAATGCAGCGACCTCGCCCGTGGCTTCCGCCTCCGCGATGGCTGGGACCGGATCGCCAGACATCAAGGTATCAGGACGATCTTGCCATAGGCGCCGGGACGCAGCACCGCATGATGCGCCTCTGCCACCTCCTCTAGCGGGAATTGCTTGCCGATCACCGGCTGCAGGCTGCCGTCCGCCAATCCCTTGCCCAGGGCAAGATGAATGTCCGCGACCTCTTCCCCCGTGGTGTTCGGCAAGGCGATGCCGATGATATCGAGCTCTTTCATCATGGCTTCCCGGGCATTGATTTCTGTTGGGCCGCGATTCCCAATGATGACGATGCGCCTGAACTTGGCGACGGTCTCCATGTCCCTGGCCAAGTTCACGTTGGCCAGCATTTCCAGGATAATCTCGGGACCACTTCCGTCTGTCAGATCGGCCACTGCGTCCAGATAGCCATCCTTGGCATGATCCAGAACATGTGCGGCGCCATGTTCACGCACCAGTTCCAGGCCCCGCTCGCTACCGGCAGTGCCGATGGTGGTGATATCGCGCGCGGCGGCAATCTGCAGAGCGGCTGTGCCGACGGCGCCGCTGGCGCCGTGGATCAGCGCCGTTTCGCCCGCCTTGGCCCGGCCCCGGTGCATTAGGGCCCAATAGGCGGTGCCGTAAGGCACGCCAATGGCCGCGCCCTGGGCGAAGCTGACGTTATTGGGCAGGGGCATTAAATGCTCGGCCCGGCGCAGCAGCTGTTCGGCATAACAACCGCCCCAGGCATCCTCGCCGACGGCACCGGCGGCATAGACCCGGTCACCAGGTTTGAAGGCGGTGACGCCATCTCCCACCGCCAGCACCGTGCCGGCGGCATCACTGCCAAGGATAAATGGGAGCTCGGGCCTGATCAGATGGATGCCCGAACGGATGTAGGTTTCCACCGGGTTGATGCCAATAGCCTCGACCTGGACCACGACCTCGCCGGGGCCGGCGGTTGGATCGGGGACGTCTTCGTATTTCAGGACGTCCGCTTCGCCGAATTCATGGATGCAAATGGCTTTCATGAGAGGTTCTTTCTGCTAGTCAGCGCCTTCGACCACGAACGCACTGCCCGTGGAAGCTTTGTGCCGTATGCCGACGATGGCCTGGTATTCATTAGAGTTATAAAATTCCAGGGCACGGGCGTAGCTGGGAAATTCGATTACTACCACCCGTGGTCCCACCGCCGCACCCTCCAGTGTTTCCAGCTGTCCGGCGCGGACGATGAATTTGCCGTCGTAGATAGCAGCGATCCCAGGGGTTTGCGCCGTGTACTTGGCATAAGATTCGGGGTCATGCACATCGATCTGGGCAATCAAATAACCAAGGGCCATGGGATTTCTCCTGTAATTTTTAGATCATCTCTTCGGGTGTGACGAGGCGGATATTGTTGCCGCCGCGCACGACCGCATCGGCGGCCAGTTCCATCAAAGTCAGATTGGGCATATCGATATTGTTGTATTCCGATAATGGCAAATCATTGACGTAGCAGATCAAGGTTCGCAGCACGCCGCCGTGGGCGGCCAGAAAAACCCGCTCGTCCGGCTTGATGCCGGCAACAATGTCGGTCACGCCTGCGACTACACGTTCCTGCAACACCTCCAGGCTTTCGCCGCCCCAGGGCGAGCCTTCCCACGGTGCCTCTTGCCAGGTGCGGACTGCGTCGGCGTCGATTTCCACCGCCTCGGTCGCCAGCAGGCCCTCACACCAGCCCAGGCCGATCTCGATACATCTGGGCTCGATTTCATCGGGGTGCCGCCCGAACAGGCAATCCACCGTCTGCCGGCAGCGCAGGGCAGGCGACGAGATGATGCGGTCGGGCTGATAGGGCATGCGCTTGCCCAGGGCGATAGCATCATTGCGGCCGGTTTCGGAAAGAGAGCTGTCCATTTGGCCCTGGAAACGCAAAGGCGGGCCGTTCCATACCGTGTGGCCATGGCGGATCAGATAAAGTCGTTTGTTTGTCATCTAGGAAGCCGCACAGAATCATTGCTCATGATCGCCAATCATTCCATGCTTCACCGCGCCTGGACAGAAAAACCTTGAGGAGGAAGCAAATGGTTCAAATCGGCAAGCAGAACGGCGTCACCACCCTGATCTTGAACCGCCCGAAACAGCGCAACGCATTGGATGCGGGCGTTATTCAAAGCTTGATCCAGGCCATTGAGGAGGCGGATGCCGACGATGCCACCCGTTGCCTGGTAATTCGCGGCGCAGGGGGCAATTTTTGCGCCGGGCGGGATCTTTCCATGGCGCCCGAGCGTGACCTGGGCGCCGTCTTGGCGGCGGACGAGACCTGGACTAAGGTCAATCGGCTGCTGCACCGCATGACCAAGCCTTCCGTGGCTGTCGTCGAAGGATATGCGGTGGCGGGTGGTTTTACCCTAGCGATGATCTGTGATTTTGTCCTGGCCGAGGAAGGTGCGCATTTTGGCGCTCTGGAGATGCGGCAGAATTTTCCCGCCGCCGTCAACACGCCGGTGTTAAGCAGCCTGATAGGCCCCCGCCTGGCCCTTGAGTTCCTGTTGTTTGGTGACCTGATCCCGGCCCGCCGCCTCTATGAAGTAGGCTTGGTTAACCGCCTGGTCGAGGGGGCGGAGGCCCTGAACCAGGTCGCCAATCAGTTCGTCAGCGGCCTGGTCGCTCTGGATCCGGACGCCGTGCGCATGACCAAGGAAGGCCAGCGCGCCGCCCGCAACATGCCGCTGATTGACGCGTTGGAGATGGGCAAGCTAGGCAACGCCTTGATCGCCGCCTCGGGCCGTATGGAAGAGGCCATGCAGGGCTTCGCCGACAGCAAGGGGGATTAATCCCTCCCGAGCACCCGTGCGGCGAATTCCATGCCCAACTCCAGGCCGTCCTGGGCGATGGTGTGGCCGGCGCCGGGGCTAACGTGGCCGGCTACATCGAAGCCGGCGCCGCCAAGGGCGTCGACCGCTTCGTGCAGGTTGGCCACGGGCAGCATCTCGTCCATATCGCCATGGATCAATTGGATCGGCGGCTTCGATACCGCTTCATCGGCCAATAGTTCCGGTCCAGCGAGAATGCCGGAATAACCCAAAATGCCCGCTACCTGGGCAGACCGGCGCAGGGCCACGTGCAGGCTCATCATGGTGCCCTGGCTGAAGCCGATCAGCAGTAATTTGTCCTCCTCCAGACCATGGTGCTGCAACTCCTGATCAATGAATTGATCCAAAATCGGCGCGGCGGACTTTACACCCCTTAGGCGCGAAGTTGGATCGAACTGGCTAATGGGAAACCATTGATAACCGAAGGCGGATATATCGCACTGTTCCGGCCCGTTCGGTGCGACAAAGGCGGCGTTGGGCAGGACGCGGGCGAAATACGGCGCCAGGCCGATCAGGTCGTTGCCGTCGGCGCCATAGCCATGCACCAGGATGACCAGTTGTGCCGCCCCATCACCCGCTGCTGGCGCCTGGCGCGGTCCGTCGATATGTACCACTGTCATATCTATTTCAACTCCTCTGAGACCCAATCGCAGAAGGCCGCCACCTTGGACTGTTGCAAGGCCTTGGGCGGGCAGACCAGGTAGAAGGCATGGCGCGATCGTAGCGCCATGGGGAAAGGGCGGCTTAAACGCCCCTCCCGCAGATCCGAGGCCACCAGGCTACCTTGCGCCAAGGTCACGCCCTGGCCATCTATCGCGGCCTGGATCAGCGCGCAGGAACCCTTCAGACGTGGCCCTTCGAGCGGGGCCGAAAGGGCAACGCCGGCCAGATCGAACCAGTCCTCCCAGCCTTCCGTGACCTCGCCATGTAACAGCGGCGCCCGTAGCAGATCCACCGGTTGCCGCAGGTCTTCACGCTCCAGGAATTGTGGCCCGCAGACCGGATAGACTTCCTCCGCCGCCAAGCGTTCCGCATGCATGTTCGGCCAATCACCGGCACCATAGCGGACCGCAACGTCAATACCGTCACGTTCGAAATCCGTACGCTCGTAGGATGTCAAGATGCGCAAGTCCAAACCCTCGTTAACCTGTTGAAATTTTTGCAGGCGCGGCGCCAGCCATTTTACCGCGAATGAGGGCACGGTGCTGACCACCAGTGTATCCCGCCCGGGTTTGCGGGAGAGGCGCCGGGTTTCCTTCGAAAGCATTTCCAGGGCCGGGCGTACCACCTGGGAATAGCTCTGACCTTCCTGGGTCAGCTGGATGCGCCGTCCGTTGCGTCGGAACAGTTGCAGATTAAGGCGGCTTTCAAGCAGCTGAATTTGCCGGCTGACCGCACTCTGCGTCAGACCAAGTTCCTCCGCCGCTCGGGTGAAATTACCGATGCGCGCGCGGGCCTCGAAAACCCGCAGGGCGTTCAGGGGCGGCAAGTCATGCATGGATTTACTATGAGTTTTTTTCATAAGCGTGCAAGCATGTTTTCCTTTTCCCCTCGCGCCGCGTCCGGCTAAGCTGCGAGGCCTGATAGGAAACACTGTTGATCGTCTGGGAGTCAGAACGATGAGCTTGGCGAAATCCAGTTCAGTGAAAGCCGCGTTGCCACGGGTGGATCTACCTCTGCCGATCATACTGATCCTGCTTACCGTCGGCCTGGGGCTTGGCGGGGGCCTCGGCGCGGAGCAGGTATTACTGACCTTTCGGGCCGGCTTTGGCCGGGCCTTGGGCGATTTCGCTTTGATCCTGCTGCCGTCTTTCATGATCGCCGCGAATATGACCTTGCGTCCTCTGCCAACCATCGGTGGTTGGGTGCGCTTGATTTCGCCCTTTTCCGCCGCCGGTATGATCTGCCATGTCACTGCCTATGCCGCCCTGGCGCCGATTGCGGGCAAGCATCGCCTGTCCATGGCCATGGCGGCCTATGCCGGATTCATGTTGCTGGTCCCAGCCGGGCCCTTGATCGTTGGCGCCGCGTTGGGGGTTGATGATCCCGGACTGGTGCTGGTGGGTCTGATGTTGTTAGTACCCGTTTGGTTGGCCGGCGAGGTCTGGCTGCGCCTGTTCCCCGCCACCGGTATCGCCGCGCCCAGCGAGCATGAAGGGCCTGCCGAATTAGGCGAATGGCGCGCTTTTGCCCCCTTTGGCGTACTTGCCGTGTTGTTGACCCTGGGCTGGACCCTGGATCTTGCCGCCTGGCCGGTAATTGATTTTCTAACCCAGCCCAAGGGGGCGCTGTTGTCCGCTGCCATCTGGTCCTATTTTGATGCCCCGGTTGAACACCGCCGCGAGGGCGTGGAATCCGCCATGCGCCGGACCTCCGGTCTGTTGATCGTGGTGGGGGCGGCCAGCGCTATGGGCGCCATGGCCACGGCGGTGTTTCCCATCGATGGTCTGTTGAGCGGCATCTCCGGCCATGCCGCCGCGTTGATCGGCCTGTTTGTCATCGCGGCCATGATGAAGCTGTTGCAAGGGTCCTCCATGGCAACCTTCGTCGCCGTGGCGCCATTGGTTCTGCCTATCGTGGAACATATGGAGATTTCACCCATCGCCGCCATTTACGCTATCTGCCTTGGCTCCTTTGTCGCCATTCTGCCCAACGACAGCTATTACTGGATCGTACGTAGCGACGCCCTGGAACAGCAGAGTGATGGCGCCGCGATCCGGCGGCTGGCCGGCGCCTCGATCTGTCAGGCCTTGACCGGGCTGGCACTGCTGTTGTTGTTCCTGCGTTTCGGGCTAGTTTGACAGCCCGGTCTCATGCCGTTGACAGCCCTGTTCTTATCGTGAACCATTGCGATCCTGAATAATGGGGTACGCAGTTCATGCTTTCGATTGAAGACAATGAGGTGCTGACAAGGACCGGCGCGCAAACGCCCATGGGGCAGTATTTCCGCCGTTTCTGGCAGCCCGTGGCCTTGGTGGAGGAACTGCCCGAACCCGATGGTGCGCCGCTGCGGGTCAATATTATGGGCGAGAAACTGGTCGCCTTCCGTGATACCAAAGGCCGGGTCGGCTTGCTTGATGGCCGCTGCCCGCATCGGGGCGCGGAGATGTTTTTTGGCCGGAACGAGGAATGCGGTCTGCGCTGCGTCTATCACGGCTGGAAGTTCGATGTGTCCGGCAAGGCGGTCGATTTGCCGAATGTCCCTCCCGATGCCCGTCATCACGATACGGTTTCCATCAAATCCTATCCGACGCGGGAGCAGGGCGACATGATCTGGGCCTATCTGGGCCCCAGCGCGGAACTCCTGCCCGACGGAAAGCTGCCGGAACCGCCGCAACTGGAATTCAGCCAGGTCGGCGCGGACCATCGTTATGTCACCAAGCAGTATGTGGATTGCAACTGGGCCCAGATCATGGAGGGGGGGCTGGATACCTCGCATTTTTCATTCCTGCATATGCCGGCGCCCAGCGTTGCCTCGAACGAAAACCCGGATGCACCCGCCGATGCGCGCCGCCTGCGCTGGATCCGCAACGACCCCATGCCGCGTTTCGGTATTCTGGAACACGATCTGGGCTTTGTAATTGGCGGCATGCGGGCCGGCGATACGGGCGAGAATTATTGGCGCATCACCCAGTTCACCTTGCCCTCCCACGGTACCGGGCCCTCGACCTTCCCTGGCGAGACCTATTTTGGCTTCACCATGGTGCCGATTACGGACGAAAGCTGCTGGATGTATTGCTACGGCTGGAACCCGGAGCGGCTCATCGGGGACGAAGAACGGGCGAAACTGGAACGGGGCCATGGAATCATCGCCGCCACGGGAGCCGATTACGTACCCGTGCGCAACCGTTCAAACGACTACATGATTGATCGGGAGGATCAGCGTAACGTCAGCTATACCGGTGTCAAAGGCTTGGCGGAGCAGGATCTGATGATCCAGGAAAGCCAGGGCCGCATCGTCGACCGCAGCCAGGAGGTTTTGACCGCGACCGATGCTGCCGTGGTGCGTTTCCGCCGCACCTTGTTGGAGGGCGCCAAGGCCCTGGCCACATCAGGCAAGGAGCCTGCCGCGCCCTGGCAGGCGGAGGCCTACCGGGTGCGTCCCGGTAGCTGGATCGCGGCGGAGGACACTTCTTTCGAAGATGTCATGATGGAACGTTTCGATGATCCGCTTGGGCGGATAAAATAGGTCCGCGACAACAGTGGAGGAAGCCATGAACGCCGAGGATAACACCGCAAACGGTGGGGGCAGAGGAGGAGGCGCGCCAGGGCGCATCGTCAGCCGTAGGGAGGGCGATGTTTTCGTCATGGGTATCGACCGGCCGGAAAAATATAACGGCTTCAGCCCCAATATGTTTGATGAACTGGCGACGACCTATCAGGCTTATGAGGACGATGACGGCGCCCGCTGTGCGCTCCTCTATGGTGAGGGCAAGCATTTCGCCGCCGGGGCCGACCTCAATCTAGTCGATCTGGATTTCAATATTTTTCCCGACGGTGTGGTCAATCCCTGCAACATGGGCCCGATCCGACGGAGCAAGCCCTTGGTGGTCGCAGTTCAGGGCGTTTGCTTCACCATTGGTATGGAATTGATGCTGGCCGCCGATATCGTCGTGGCCGCCTCCGATACTCGCTTTGGCCAGATCGAGGTGGCTAGGGGCGTACTGTCTTTTGCCGGCGGCACCTTTCAAATGGTTGAACGCGCCGGTTGGGGCAATGCCATGCGCTATTTATTGACTGGCGAAGAGTTCGATGCCAAGACCGCCTATCGCATGGGTTTCGTCCAAGAGATCGTGGCGCCGGGCGAACAATACGCCAAGGGCATGGTAATCGCCGAACGAATTGCCGCGCAAGCCCCATTGGCTGTGCAGGCAACCATGGCCTCCGCCCGCACGGCGATGTTGGAGGGTATTCCGGCGGCGGTGGCGGACTTACCCGCGACCGTGACACGGCTCCGCGCCACCGAGGATTTCGCCGAAGGTATGTTGTCCTTCAAGGAAAAGCGAGATGGCCGTTTCGTTGGCCGTTAGTGTTCCGGATGGGGCCCCTAAAATATTAGTTTTCTGAACTTCATTGGTTGCGATTCTGTATTGTTGGTAGTCCAAACTATTAACTGTTGGGTTTGCGAAGTAATACTAAAGTGATGCGTATCACTTGCGACAAGGTATGAAAGCCCGTATCTATTTATCATGCTGCGACTGGTGGACCGGTTAATGAGGAGCCAGGACCCCTACATATGAGAATCGCTGTTTATTATGAAAGTTGAGTGCGAAACGCCGTGACTGGATGGACGGCAATTCGACATGAGAAGGTTATTACATGCCTCCGTATTCTAACGCGAAAAACCCACGCTTCGCGGTCGATGTGCCACATGGGCCGGTATCCTGGCGTAGACGGATGCGTGCAAGCCTGATCCGGCGCTGGTATGCCGCAACTGATGGGCGCTGGTGCAGCGGCGTCACGGCTATCGAGGCGGCGTTGATCATGCCAGTCCTTTTGCTGCTTAGCTTTGGTATCATTGAGGTCTCGTTGTTGCATTTGGCGGCCAGTTCCATCGAAGGGCAGGTATCCGCGGCGTCCCGTCAAATCAGGACGGGTAACGTCCAGAATTCGGCCGATCCGGAAGTGGCATTCAAGGACATATTATGTGGCGGCACGACATTTATTGAATGTGACGATCTAATTATCGACGTGCGCAAATTCGATTCCTTCAGTGATGTTACCTATCCCGACTTTATTGACGATGACGGCGAAGCGGAAAACAACGAGTTTGAAGTTCCCGGTGCCGGTGAAACGGTGCTGGTGCGGGTGGCCTATAGGTGGAAGATATTGACGCCTTTCCTGACGACCTACCTCGGCGATGCCGGCGGCAGTTCGACATTGCTGCATTCGGCGGCAGTGTTCCGCACAGAGCCGTATGAATGACGGACCGATAAATTGAACGCTCCGATAAAATTGCTTTTGATAGCCTTTGCCCTTTGCCGCCGCGGCATCGCAGCGATGGAGTTCGCTCTGGTGGCACCGGTCGGCGTGGTGTTGCTGCTGGGGATATCGGAAACGGGCACCGCCATGCTGATTGATCGTAAGGTGACCAGGGCCAGCTATATTGGCGCCGACCTGGTCGCGCAAGAAACGACCATGAGCGACGAAAAGGTCGCTGACGTGTTCACGGCCATGGAAGCCATTCTCCAGCCGTTTCCCGCCGGCGCACATCTCCGTGTCACCTCCGTCTGGTTGAACCCAGACACCAGTGCGACCGAGGTCGATTGGAGCGAGGCGCGCAACGGCGATGTGGATAGCGGCGATTATGAATTGCCCGATGGCTTGATCGTGCAGGACGGCGATAGTGTCATCGTCACCCATATCGTCTACAACTACAGCCCCTTGTATGACGATTTCATCCTTGGCAATATTACGCTTGAGGACAAATCTTACATGAAGCCACGCCGAACTACCAAGGTGGCGGGTCCATGAACCGATGTCTGAAGGCCGGCAGTAAACGACGCGCCGGGGCGTTTCTAATTTTCAGTATTGGAGTGATCCGATAACGAGACAGCTAAAAAGAACCCTTAGTGAATTGCGCCGCATACCAGCCTGCATGTCGCAACCCTGGGGACGCCTGGCGAGGGTCGTGTCGGACTTTGCCGTCGACCGGCGGGGTGTTGCTGCGATCTTCTTTGTGTTGGCCTTGGTCCCGATAGTCGCAGCTGGCGGTGCTGCCGTGGATCTCTCGCGCGCGTACGTGGTGAAACAGCGTTTGGGCAATGCCTTGGATGC